>ERZ1370068.6278-contig-5271_pt1 | contig 39899 bp, 69 predicted proteins | sample MGYA00561227_ERZ1370068 | MGnify/ENA primary metagenome ERZ1370068 (study PRJEB38410, sample SAMEA6850437) | metagenome | study: Metagenomic assessment of the ecological functions of the soil: analysis of the soil microbiota associated with the... | reverse complement strand
GGAGCTGGCGCCGCGCGTGTCGCTCGAGGTCGGCTACAACCGGCGCTGGTGGAGCAACTTCACCGTCACCGACAACACGCTGGTGGGACCGTCCGACTACGAGAAGTGGACGATCACCGCGCCGAAGGATCCCGAGGCTCCCTGGCGGCGGCGGCTACCCGATCGACGTCTACAATATGACGGCCGCGGCGGCGCCAGGGGCGCCGACAACTACGTGACATTCGAGACCGACTACGGTCCGGCGCGCACCAACTACTGGCACGGCGTGGACGTCACGCGTGAACGCGCGACTCGAGGAGGCCTCACGCTTCAGGGCGGCACGACGACCGGACGAGCCGATCAACGACAGCCTGTGCGTCGATCCTCGAAGGTTGACAGTCCCGACCCGCGTTATCTGCCGCCGCGTCGACCCGGTGGAGACCACGCTCCGGAGCTCCGTGGTCTACATGGTGCCGAAGGTCGGCTGTGCAGGTGAGCGCCACGCTGCGCTCGCAGCCGCCGGTCATCTTCTCGGTGATCAACCCGACGGTCTTCGTCGGCATTCAACCGACTGCACCGGCGGCGAACCCGACCGATGCGAACTGGAACGTGCCGAACACCGTCGTCCAGTCGCTGCTCGGACGCCTGCCGCCGGGCGGACTCGCCAACGGCACGACCAGACGTCCCGCTGCTCGACAACGGCGCCACATGATCTTCGGCGATAGCCGACGCAACCAGGTCGACATGCGGTTCGCCAAGGTCCTGAGGATTCAGCGGCCCGGCCGCCTCGACCTCGGCCTCGACCTGCAGAATCTGCTCATCGCGAACTACGCGGACGGTCCTACGAACAGCAGTATGACTACACCGCCCCGAATGGCGGAACGTGGCGCAACCCGACGACGATCCTCGGGCCGCGGTTCGCGCGCGTCAACGTGACGTTCAACTACTGAAGTCGCGAGCGGGGCGGATGCGACATGGACCGACGAGAATTTCTCGCTAGCGTCGCCGCGGCCGGCCTCGCGGCTGTGGCGAACGCGCAGCCGCCGGCCTCGCCGCGCGCGCAGCGGCCGCATCAAGCAGGCGCTGATGCGCTTCAACTTCGGCGCCGGCTCCGACGCTCACCTTCGACGACATGTGCCGCGAGGCGGCGCGCCTCGGCTACCACGGCTTCGATCTCGTCGGGCCGCCCGACTGGCCGACGCTGAAGAAGCACGGTCTCGTCTGCACGATGGCGCCCGCGATGGGCGTGACCATCCGCGACGGCCTGATCCGGCCCGAGCTGCACGACGCCATCGAGAAGTCGATGCACGAGGAGATCGATCTCTGCGCGGCGAACGGCTGGCCGAATTTCATCACCGTCGGCGGCGAGCGCCGCGGCATCGGCGACGAGGAAGGGAAGGCGCACTGCGCGGCGCTGCTCAACCGCGTGAAGAGCGCACGCCGAAGACAAGGGCGTGACGATCTGCATCGAGGTCGTGAACAGCAAGTACACCGACCCCGAGCTTCGGCCGCGCCGACGCCGATCTTCGACCACCTCGCGTGGGGCGCCGACGTCTGCAGGCGCGTCGAACTCACCGCGCGTCGAAGATCCTCTTCGATATCTACCACGTGCAGATCATGGAAGGCGACGTCTGCGCCAACATCAAGCGAGTACTTTCCCGCTGATCGCGCATTTCCACACCGCCGGCGTGCCTGGCCGCCGCGAGATCGACGAGACGCAGGAGCTGAACTATCGCTTCGTCGCGCAGACGATTGCCGACCTCGGCTTCACCGGCTACGTGGCGCACGAGTGGCGTCCGAGCCCCGGCACGGGATCCGCTGGACAGCCTTGCGCCGCGTCAGGGAGATCATGGACGTCTAAGTCATTAGTGGTGTGTCCTTTCGAACAAACCCGGACAGGCACGAAACCACGAAACCGCGAAACCACGAAAGAGAAGATCATTTCCGTGTGTTTGTGCTACGCAGCATTTGTGAGATGACCTCAGTTGGAAACGGTGGACCATGACAACGATCTATCGTGCGGGATCAGGTCGGCAGCCTCGCTGCGGCCGCCGGCGCTGTTGGAGGCGAGGAACAATCCCGGGATCTCGCGCGGAGCAGCTCACCGCGATCGAGGACCGCACATCCTCGATGTGCTTGGCCGGCGCAGAAGCGCGCCGGGTCTTCAAGGTCTTCACCGACGGCGAGCTGCGCCGCACCGGATTCATGGGCGACTTCTACGAGTCGGTCGACGGCCTGAGTTCTGAGCACGACCTGGATCGTGCGTGGAAGGGAGCGCCGACTGGCGTGGCTGCCGCCAGCGGCGTCGCCGCGCGCCCGGCGGCGCCGTCGTGGCGAAGCTGCGGCAGACGAAGCGGCTTGACGAAGCACGAGGTGGACTTCCTCAAGCAGCACGCACCCGGCGACATCAAGATGACGTTGCCGACCGCCAACCAGTTTCCCGCCATCGCCTACAAGAAGGGCGTCAGCGAGCGCGCATATCCCACGCTACTCGGAGTTTCTGTGGGACATCGTGCCGATCATGCAAGGCGGAGATCCAGGCGCCCTGGTGGACGAAGGCGTCGAATACATCCAGATCGACGCGCCGCGCTACAGCTACTACATCGATCCGAAGTGGCGGCAGCTACGTCCAGGACGGAGATGGGCGTCGATCCCGGAGACGGCGCTCGACGAAGCGATTCGCGTCGACAACGCCTGCCTCGAAGGCAGCGCCAACGCGTCGACGGGCGTCACGCTGGCGATGCACCTGTGCCGCGGCAACAACCGCAGCCAGTGGTACGCCGAGGGCGGCTACGATCCGATCGCCGAGAAGCTGTTCAACCAGCTGAACGTCGACCGCGTTCCTGCTCGAGTACGAACCGAGCGCGCCGGCACATTCGAGCGCGCTGCGGTTCGTGCCGCGCTCGAAGTCGGTCGTGCTCGGACTCGTCAGCAGCAAGCTTCCCGCGCTCGAGTCCGCCGACGACCTGATGCCGGCGGATCGACGAAGCGAGCCGCTACGTGCCGCTCGAGAACCTGGCGCTGAGCCCGCAGTGCGGGTTTGCGTCGACGATGGAAGGCAACCTGCTCAGCGAAGACGATCAGTGGCGCAAGCTGCAGCTGGTTGCCGACACGGCGCGCCGGGTCTGGCGGGACGCGTGACGCGTCGGCTTCATCGGATTCGGCGAGGCTGGGTCGACGATCGCCGGCGGCCTGGCGGAGTCGGGCGTCGATCGCATCTTCGCGTATGACATCGCCGCGCACGATGCCGAGGTTCGGTCCGAGCATCCAGCAGCGCGCCGCCCGGACCGGAACGACTCCTGGCTCGAGTGCCGCCGGCTGCGCCGCGCACGCGAGCGAGGTCCTGTTTTCCACGGTGACGTCGAGCTCGGCGCTCGAGGCAGCGACCGCAATCGCCCCGTTTCTGCAGTCGCCGCATCTCTACGCCGACCTCAATTCAGGTCTTCGCCCGCGTGCAAACAGACGATCGATCGCGCCGTTCGCGACAGCGGAGCGCGCTTCGTGGAAGTGGCCGTGATGGCGCCGGTTTCGCCGCACGGACACCGTGTCCCGATGCTGATCGGGGGACCCGCCGGCAGCGCTGTTCGCCGAACGGATGGCTCCGTTCGGCATGCGGTGCGAGGTGCTGCCGGGTGAGGTCGGCACCGCAGCCGCCGTGAAGATGTGCCGCAGCATCGTCGTCAAGGGTCTCGAGGCGCTGATGTGCGAGTGCATGCTCGGGGCAAGCCGTTACGAGGCGACCGCGCACGTGTTTGCGTCGCTCAACGAGAGTTTTCCCGGCATCGATTGGCAGAAGCTTGCCGACTACATGATTGGCCGCGTCGTCGTGCACGGCGAGCGGCGAGCGCGCGAGATGGAGGAAGTCGCCGACACTGCTGCGCGATTGGCGTCGAGCCGATCATGGCCGAAGCGACCGCGCGCCGCCAGGATTGGAGCGCGGCGCTGAACTTGCGCGCGCAGTTTGGCCCGGATGGCCCCCGAACGGCCGCTGAAGTGGCGGCCGTCGTCGCGCGATCTCACCGGAGGCAGCGACTAGCGGCCTCGTCCTGGCTTGCCCGGCGCGCTGCGACTGCTCGTACCGTTTCTGGATGTCGCGATCGATTCGCTGGAGCAGCGCGGTATCGCCCGGATACCAGTATTGAAGGTGGCAGCTCTCGCACGCCTGATCGAGGTTGCCGCCGCGCCTCCCACAACTCCGTCAACCTTCTTCTGCTTGACGATTTCGAGCACTTCGAGCCCGACGTTTCGCAGCGCCTCGATTTTCGCGTTCCAGAGCACCGGGTCGGCTTCGAGCTTCGCCTTGATTTGCGCCGGCGACAATTCAGCTGGCTTCGGGGCCCTTGCTGTTGTTCTCGTCTCCGGGCGGCGCGAACGGACGCGGGATCTTGAGGAGGTACACGCCTTCCGCGAGCGTCACGGCGCCGATCCGGATCTTGTCCCAGTCCTGCTCCGTCTTCGGCACCGTCTCGACGGCGCCGTTCGTCGTGCTACGATCTTGACCGCGTCGAAAATATTGTCGGACGCGGGATCGAGCATGTCGCGCATCAGTTCCTTCACCGACACGATCGGTTTGAGGTCTCCCCACAGCTGAGGCGCCGGAAGCGACGGTGGAGTGGCGGCTGCCGATGTGCCGGACGCCGGCGGCGACGGTTTCGATGAGGAACACGCGAACATGACGATGAGGGCGACGAGCAACCCCGCGCAGGCGGCTACAGCACGGCGATGGCAGATTCTCATCACGTGCGCAGAATACCCAACCTACGTCCGTGCCGCGTGGGTGGCCTTTCGACGCACCGTCATCATGACGAGCACGCCGAACAGGAGCAGCGTGCCAAAGAAATACGGAGAGCTTGCCTCGTAGAGCAGCGCCAGTCGTCGCCCGCCAAAGAGAAGCGGCAGAATCGTGGCCGGCGCGGCGATGGCCAGCAGCGCGATCAGAATCGAGCGCTTGTCGGGCGGCGCCGGCCGACGAACCAGAAGGGCGACGAGGGCCACTGCCGGAACGTACAGCGCCACGAAGTAGCGGCGCTGCGTGTGCGGCGAGGCGAGCACGATGCCGGTCATGACGATTGAGAATTCCAGCAACCTCACCACCGGATCGTGGTCGTCACGCCACAGCGGCAGCCAGGGCGGCCAGGCCGAGTCCGACAGAGACCGGCCAGCCAGATGCCGTTGACCACCGCCAGCGGAAGATCGGCGACGCTCGCTTCGAGATGAGAGACATCCGCATGCCCGGGCGTGAGGTAGCGGACGAGCACGCCGCGAAGGGCATAGTTGTCGTCCTCCTCGATCTTCTCGGCGGCATACGTCGCATATGCCCGCAGCTCTCGCGCGTTCGCGGCGGACCCCATGACGACGGCCGGCGCCACGATGAGGAGCGCCAGGATGGCGACGGTCACCAGACAGACGGCTGCCCGTCGCCGGAGAGCGAAGCTACGCGAGCAGGGCGATCGGCGTGAGCTTGGTCGCGATGGCGACCGCGAGCGCAGCAGCCGGCAGCAGGACGGACCCCGCCTCGGCCCTGTCGTAGGCGAACACCATCAGCGCGATGCACAGGAAATGGACGTTGCCGAAGCGCAATTCCTCGGCGATGTATCCCCGACGATCAGGAATGCGATGAGGAACACCTGCCGTCGCCCTTCGGACAGACCAGCGTGGCGGGCAACCGTCGCGCCGACGTACCACATCGCCGCGAGCTTCAGCGCGAAGAACGCGAGAGCCGCGAGCTCCAGCGGCAGCCATCCGAACGGAACGAACAGGAATGCGATCGCCGGCGCATATCGGAACCCTTGAGAGGGACCCGGCGTTCCACCGTACGCCTCGACCGGATAGAACTCGTAGTGGCCGGCAATCACCTGGCGAGCCGCGCGATGGTAGACGGGGAAATCGATTGAGCGCGTTGCGGCCTCTCGAGCGAGCAGCACGAGAAGGATGCAGCAGGACCGCCAACCCGGCACGCTGAAGCCAGATCAGTCGCACGCTCATGGTCGGCGGAGGCGCGGCCTGGTCACGATGTCGCCCTGCCATCTACCGTGGAGGGCCGTACTTCCCGGCGAAGTCGTTCAGACGAATCCGGACGAGGTCGGCGACCATGCGAAGGCCGTCGCGGATCACCCGCACCTTGGTGTCGTCGGCGTGACTCCATCGAACCGGCACCTCCCGGATGCGCAGCCGACGCCGCGCGGCCAGGAAGAGAATCTCCGGATCGAAGCCGAAGCCGTCGATGGTCTGTTTCTCGAAGATCGAACGCGTCCGATCCCGGTGAAACAGCTTGAACCCGCACTGCGTGTCGTGAAGCTTCAACCCCAGACCGATGCGCACCAGGCGATTGAACACGATTCCACCGGTCTCGCGAAACCTGGACTGATGCCGCTCGATATAACGTCGATCGATGGCGCGCGACCCGATCACGATATCAGCAGGATCCGCTCCGCGATGTCGTACAGCTTGCGAAGCTCGTCGATGGGAGTCGAGAGATCCGCGTCGGTGAAGAGGACGTACGTCCCGATCGCCTTCAACACGCCAGTCCGGACGCTGTGTCCCTTGCCGCGGTTTTCGGCATGGTGGATGAGCCGGACGCCCTCGCGTTCGAAACGCCTGACGATCGTCGCCGTTCCATCGGTCGAGCCGTCGTCGACGACCAGGATCTCGAACGAGAGCGGCGTTCTTCCGAGGAACTCACGCACGCTTGCCGAGCGAGTCGGCGATTCGGCGCGATTCATTGAAAGCCGGGATGACGATCGAGATTCTCGGCGGAAGCGTGTCGCCACCGCGCGCCGCGACCGTCTCTACAGGCACGTATATCGCAGCCGCGTGCTGGTGTTCATGCCGGACGAGGCGAGCGGCGCGATGGCGTCACCGGGCGGCTTGCGGGAACTGCTCCAGACACCCGAACCCCGCGGACGATCGAAAACATGAGGGCCATCTCGCGGCTAGCATAACGCACACCTGTGGCGTGCCTTTCGAATCCCGCACCGCGTCCATGGAGAATTCACCCTTCATCCAGCCCGCCCTGTTGGAAGGTGCTCGGCGGCGGCGCGCTGTTCGGCCGTCAGCTCGAAGCCGCGCCGGTCGTTTGAAAGCAGTTCGTCGGAAGGCCAAGTGGCCCGCATCAGGCCATGCGGCGTGTGCACTCTCGACTTCAGGAGATAGTGGCCAAGCTCGTGCGAAAGCGCGCGGCCCAATGCTCGCGCGATCAAGATCTCATGTCCGGCGATCGTCGCGTCGGTGACGCCTGGCGTTCGGCGAATCAACGCCTCGGCGTTAGCCTCGCGAAAGGCGGATAGACGGTGCAGGACCATCGGGCGTAAACGGGATCCAGCCCAAGGCGCCTTGCCATTCCGCGAAACCTTTTCGATCATCGTCGATCGTAACGGTCACGTGCCACGCGCCAGCCATGTCTTTGGACGTGATTCGGTGCCAATCGAATGCGATGCCCGTCGGTCCCCAGATCGCTTTCGCCTCGTCGAAGACTCGGATCACAAGGGATTCCGTGACGTCGGGCGGCGCGAACTACACCGACCGAAATCGCTGACGGTACTCTCCCATCGAGCGATGACTCGAGATCGCGCAGTCAAAGAGTCTTGTGCCACTGGACCACCGGGTTGACCGACCAATTCGTCGTTCGGTCCGCCTGGACGGTCACACTTGCGGCCGCTACAGCTAACGTCGTCAGGAACCGCACCATCTAGAGGCCTGCTCTCGCTGACCGAAGCGACAGCGCCCCAGTGGCGCCTCAACCGGTCTGCCGGACATATGACTCAGCGGGACACGGAACTATTCGCGGTCGAGGTCGTCGCGACTGTGCACTCGTGGATATTCCCCTCGATCAGCTCCGTTGACGACCACGCGACAGCGCTCCCAGTCGCGCGGAGCATCGTCGAGCAAATGAACCGTGCCACGAGCGCGAGGGGCTCGCTGGCGAGCGCCGGCGACAGTGGTCGGCTTCGCCAGCGCCCGTCTGGCATCTCCGACGCCTACTGCTGCCTCACGGCGTTGGGGTGGTTACGCGGGTCATCGTTTGGGTTGACGTAGTTGAACTCCACCGGTCCCTCTCCGTACAGCACGATGGTGGTCTCTTCATCGCGGGTGAACGCGAAATGATTCACGTTGGCCGACGCATCGACGAACCCGCCGACGGTCAGCTTCGTGTTGGTGCTCGAGCGTTTGTCGAGCACGTCCCCCATCCCGAACACGAGCGCGCCCGAGGTGACGACGACGTGCTCGTCGGTGGGGTGTGAGTGGGCCGGAATCGCGTAGTGGGCGGGGAACTTCAAACGGACGGCATAGAGCACCGGCTTCGTCGGATCGCCGTCGAGCACGGCGATCTCGGCTCCCTTCGGGAGCAGCGGCGGCGCGGGGCTCCATTTCGCGTCCTTGAGGTTTTGACCGGCGTGTGGATGGTCAGCGCGCATGGCAACACTGGCTGCGGTCAGGAACAAGCCGGCGACGATAATCACAGAAGCGAAGGTCTTCAACGTGTCCTCCTATCGGAGCGCCGGAGATCGGCGCTCCTTCCTTTGAATGCGCGGACGAGGCTCGTCCCACCATGAGTCGACCCGCGTCCACGGGCTGGCGTTGTGCGCGGCCAGCGGCGCGATAGGACGACTCTATGGCGCTCACGTGGAAGCGGGCGTGGGAGCCGGCGTTGAATCGTGCGTGGAATCTGACGACGGATAGGCGTCCGGCCCGCGCTTGTCGATCCGCCGACCGTCAAGGCACAATGATCCATCGTTTAGTCGCAGCAGGGCGCGCTGGCCGCACCGCTGCTCTGAACGGACCGCCTGAGCGCGGGCAGCGACGCGTGAATAAGTCGGCATGGGCGTTTCAGGCGGTACGCGGCGCGCAGCAGTCCAACGCGGCGGAGCCCCGCTCGAGATCCACATGCTCGGCCCGCTGCGGCTGTCTCGACGAGGCCGCCCCGTCGCGCTTCCGCCCTCGCGCAAGGTGCGCGCGCTACTCGCATACGTGGCGCTGGCGCCGAAGCCCGTCGCCAGAGGCCCGCTGTGCGAACTGTTGTGGGACGTCCCCAACGATCCGCGCGGCGAACTGCGTTGGTGCCTGAGCAAGATCCGTGGCCTGCTCGACGACGCGTGCGTGCCGGCGAGTGCACACGCATGGGGACACCGTTCAGCTGGATCTGTCGCAGTGTCTGGTCGACGTGCTCGACGTCCTGCGGGCCGCCGAGGCCGGGATCGAGACGCTGTCTCCGGAGCGACTCGGGGCGCTCGCGGCATCATTCGAGGGGAATTTCTCGAAAGTCTGGCGATTGACGGCAGCCCCGTGTTTACCGCCTGGCTGACCGCACAGCGTCGTCGGCTTCGCAGCTGTCGCACTGCGGTGCTCGAGCAGCTCGTCATGCGCGGCCCGGATGACCAGGCGCTCGTGTACCTCGACACGTGGCTCGAGCTCGCGCCGTTCGATCAGCGGGCGCACGAGTGCCTCTTCAAGGCGCTCGCGCGACGAGGCAAGATTCGCGAAGCCGAAGCCCACCTGGCGACGACCATCGATCTCTTCGAACGCGAAGGCCTCGAGAGCACGTCGATTCGCACCGCCTGGCGTACAGCGCGCACGGCGACGGGCATTGCGATTCAGGAGCCCCACGAACCAGGCACCGACACCGCTGGTCGTGGTCGCGCCTCCATTGCGGTCATGCCGTTCATCGACCGCTCATCGGCCCCGCAAGCTCGGGGTGGCGCTGCCGACGCCCTCGCGCATGACGTGATCACCCGGCTGGCCAAGCTGCGCAGCCTGTTCGTGATTGCGCAGGGCACGGTCTTCGCCCTGCACGAGCGAAGCATCGGCGCAGAGGAGGCGGGTCGCCTCCTGAATGTGGACTACGTCGTGAGCGGCTCGACACGCGTGCGGGGGACACGACTGACGGTGACCGTGGAGCTGGCCGAAACGCGTAGCGCCCGGATCGTCTGGGCCGAGATCTTCAACCTCACATTCGACGATGCCTTCGTGGTCCTCGACGAGATCGGCAATCGCATTGTCGCGTCGATCGCCAGCGAGATCGAAACCCTCGAACGCCATCGCGCCATCCTGAAGCCACCCAGCTCGTTGGATGCGTGGGGCGCACACCATCGGGGCCTCTGGCACATGTACCAGCTACCGCCAGGCCGACAACGAGCACGCCCGACACTTCTTCGAGACGGCGCTCCGCCTGGATCCGACGTTCTCGCGCGCCTACGCGGGACTCTCGTTCACGCATTTCCAGGATGCCTTCCAGAACTGGAACGATCGAGCAGCGGGCATGGAGCAGGCGTATCGAGCCGCGGCGCAGGGGCTCATGGCCGACGAGCGCGACCCTGCCGTCCACTGGGCGATGGGCCGGGCGCTCATGCTGCGGGGTCAGCCCGACGAATCGATCAGCGCGCTCACGCGGTCGATCGAACTGAGCCCGAACTTCGCGCTCGGTCACTATAACCTCTCCTTCGTTCACTCGATTGTCGGGGACGCCCGCGCGGCCATCAGCGCGGCCGACTACTCGCGCCACCTCAGCCCGTTCGACCCGATGCTGTTCGGCATGCTCGCCACGCGGGCGATGGCGCTCGTCCGCCTGGGGCGCTTCGAGGAGGCCGCGAGCTGGGCGGTCAAAGCGGCTGCGCGCCCCAATGCATTTCCTCACATCCACGCGATCGCCGCGTGTTGCCTGGCACTGGCGGGGTCGCTCGAGCAAGCGCGCGCACACGTCGCCGCCGTGCGGCACACCTCCCCGCGCTACTGCCTGGCGGACTTTTTCACGGCGTTCCCCTTCGACCGTGACGGCCAGACACTCTTTCGCAGGGGCGCCCGACTCGTCGGACTCACGTGAGAGGGGCATACGGGCGATCGCCGATTGCCCTTCCGATCGCGGCGGGGCATCAACGGAAACTAAGCGCGGACCAGCCGCGTGCCGGCCAGACGATCTCTGAAGGCCGCGTTCGGGTGTGATCACCGCGGCGATCACGCCGAGCGCAAAGACGGCCAGAGCCACCGTGATGATTGCCAGTCTCTGGCGAAGAGGATCGATGGGTTCGTGCGGGAAGAAGATGGGCAGACCCATGGGACTGATGACCAGGATCTGCGCGGCCTGCGGGGTTAGCGTCAAAAGCGGCGAGTGACCTGTGAACGCGGCAGCGGACGCCGCCAGGACGGGCAACCAGCTCAAAACGCGCCCGCAACCGCGCCCTCGCTCCGGACGCCAGGGTTCCATTCCTCGTGATCACGGCAATATTCATCAGGCGCAGCGCGATGCCGCCGCGAACGGTCAGGCGCAGACAGAAGACCGAGGCTTCCGGCGACGATCAGGCCGGCAATGCGTTTGCAGCCACAAAAACCGCCAGGTCACGCTCAGGCTCAGCTCGGGCGTCTCGTCCTCGATCGCGATCCCGAGCAGCGCCTGCGTTGGCGCCGTCGCGCCGGTGTCGCGCGAATCATCAGCGGGCTGACCATGGCGGAGGATTGAGAGCGTGATCGGCTGATCGGGATGCGTTCAGTCGCGTCCCGGAGCTGCTCGACGCGAACGTGATCGGCTCGACCGTCGACCGCGACGACGACGTCGTCGGCTTCGACGCCGGCTCGGTCGGCCGCCTCACCGGCGCTGACGGAGCGAACGTGAGGGTGGCTGCTCGCGACACCGGCATCACGTCGTAGACGGAGAGCACGCCAATGACGAGCATGAGCAGTCGTCGGGACGGCGCACAGCGACAAGTGCACCGCGCGCTTCGTTCGTGAGATCGCTGCGGGGCCGCGAGCTGCGGACGATCAGCGCGGTCGACATTTCTTCGGGCGTCGTGAACCGTTGTTCGCCAAGCTTCGCGAGACAGTCAGTCGCCGGCACTCGGCAGGACCAGCTCGCGGCGCCCGAACATGAGGCTGAGTGTCGGCGACTACATGCCCCTCGAGCGCGGACACCGCAACCCGATACAGGAAACGTTCAGCCAGCGGCAAATCGACCGCTTGCTCTGGCGGCGGTGAGTCCGCCCGATCCGCGCGATCGTTCGGCGCCGGCCAATCGAGCAGCCACGCTCGACCATCGTTCCCAATCCATACGCGATCGAACTCGAGTGCGGGAAGTGAGCCGTCGTCGGAGCCCGGCCTGCACTTCTTCCGCGAGATCACACGAGCCATCCGCGAACCGTCGCCCACGACTGCGGCCGCGTCACCAACGTCATCGAATGGTTGACCAGGCACCTGTTCGTACGCATCCCACGCCAGTCCGCTGGCGCGCTGCCCGGCCAGCCAGCGCGGCCGTGTGGGTCTCCGCAAAACGCGTCTGACATGCGGAACCGGATCGGCATCCGCTCCGGGGAACCGCAGCCACACCGTGCGCCGAAGCCGATCGTCGTATCCCAGCGCGGCGCCGGGATTGGGCTGCGAACCGGCGGCGTCGCACGATCCGTGCGGCCCAACCGATCGCGGACCGCGCAGGAACTTCGACCGGGCTGCGGAGCCGACTGGACGAGCGCGTGCACGCCAACAGCGGACGCCACGACCGTTCGCGTCCGGGTCGACCCATTCGTGAATGCCTGCAAATCCATTGGCTCGGCGCGCCGTCGCAAAAACAGCGCCTGGACGACGATCTGAACGGCGGTGGCAGCGATGGCGCTGCTCCCCGTGCATTGAATACACGAGGCCGGCGACCGACAGGACCGCGCCGGACGCCAGCCATGGCGGCAGGAAAAACCAGCGCTCGACGTAGAGCTCGCGCGAGCCGCGGCGGCGCTCCGCTCTTCGTCACCACTCGAAAGCCACAGAGTGCCTTCCCGAGCGATGCGCCCCACACGCCCTCTGTGATCGCGAAGTAGGACGCCGCGATCGAGCAGTCGATCACGACGGGCTTGGCGTCGAACACCGACGACGGCTGTCGTGAGACACGAACGGTCATCGCCATGGTGAGGATGTTGATCGGCAGGAGGATCGAGAAAAACGTATCGAACAGATAGGCGACGGTCCGAATCCCCAGCGGCGCCGGCGTCTTGACGGTCGAACCGAGGGGCTCGAGCGCTTTCGCGAGAACGCGATAACTCGTCGGCCGATGCGCCGGACTCTTCGCGAGACACTGCAAGACGACCGCAGCCAGCGCACTGCGGAACTTCCGGCCGCACCGCTCGCGGCGAGATCGGCGACTCTGTCGCGATGCGCGAGACGAGCGCCATGAGATCGCGATCCTCGAATGGCGATCGGCCTGTCAGCAGGTAGTACAGCGTCGCCCCGACCGCGTAGATATCCGATCGCATGTCCAGCCGCTCGCCGCGCAGCTGCTCGGGTGATGCAAATTGCGGCGTCGCTTGAAACGTGGCCCGTCGTCGCGCGCTGCGTGACGTCGAGCGCCAGCGCGGGAATCGCCAGGCCGAAGTCACCGATCTTGACCCGTCCGTCCGACATCGACGAAACAGTTCGAGGGCTTGACGTCGCGATGGAGGATACCAGCCTCGCGAGCGGCTTCGAGTCCGGAGACGACCTGGAGAATCGCATCGATCGGCCTCGGCGGGCGCGAGCGGCCCTCTTTTTCGACCCGCTCCTTCAACGTCCCGCCCGGCAACAGCTCCATCGCGATCGCCGGCATTCCCGCGATGTCCTCGCTGCCATAGATGTAGACGACGTGCGGGTGGTTCACCGCGGCGGCGAGCTGGCCTTCCCGCAGGAATCGCGCGCGGTCGATCGCATCGCTCAACCACGAACTCAACACCTTCAGGGCGATGCGGCGTCCGTGCTCGAGGTGCTCGGCCTCATACACTTCACCCATGCCGCCGCGCCCGAGCAGCCGTTCGATCCGGCACGGTCCGAACCGCTGGCCCGGCGCGAGGCGTGACGCGTCGTTCGGTGTCTCGTCGAAATCATCGGTTGTCGGCAGCACCGTGAGGTGCCGGCTCGGTCAAGAGCGACGGCGCCATCGCCAGCGCCGGTGTGCTCAGGAAGTCGGCAGTCCCTGACGCGTGAGCGAGCAGCGACTCAACCTCGCGAACCAGGTCGGCGTCATGGCCGCAGGCCTCGGCGACGAACGCGGCGCGTCCCTGCGCGTCGTGCATCAGGGCGGCATGGACGATCGGCGCGACGCGGGACCACTGGTTCGCTGCAGGTGACACAAGTCGTCTTCGCGTGCGGTTTCTCAGGCGTTTTCGACAGTTCCTACCTGGAATGCGGTCCGTTCCGCATTCCATGATGAGGCGACCATGATGTCACCGCGCTGGCGTCACCTCGCACAAATTCTTTCCTGCGAAATGCGCCGCTGTCAGGAGACTTATATGAAACAAATGAATCGATCGCCCGTCGTCGTCGGCATCGGAATGCGGATGCTCGCCGTGTCTCTCGTCGCCGCGCGTAGGCGATGCTTGCGGGTGTGGCCGCGCAGGACAACCTTTCGCGAGATCACAAGCCTAAACATCAGCAGCTACACCGTCATCGATATGGGCACGTTCGGTGGATCGGAGAGCCTGTTCAGTAACCCTGGCTCCAACGTGATCAACGATCGTGGTGTCGCGACCGGTTTCGCGGCCACTTCAATTCCCGATCCCTACGCTCCGAACTGCGCCTTTGACTGCTTGATCGACCATGGGTTCGTATGGAGGAACGGCAACCGGATCGAACTCGGCAGCCTGCCGGGTGGTGCCAGCAACTTCCCGGTAGTGGATCACGCAATCGCGGGCTGCACCGCCGGAGCATCGCAAGAACGGCGCAATTGATCCGCCTGACCGCATTTCCGAGTATCGTGCCCGTCGTTTGGAGCAACAGTGGGCGCATCACAGAACTCGCGACCCTCGGAGGGGATCAGGGCGCTGCGAACGCGATCAACGATCACAATGAAGTCGTCGGAGGGGCGCTGAATGCGATTCCGGACCCCGGCGCATCCGCGATCACGGAAAACTTCGTCATCTTTGCACCCGCCGCGACTCAAGTGCGGGCGACAGTGTGGCAGAACGGATCTGCACGCGATCTGGGGACGCTGGGAGGAAACGATGCCATCGCGCATGCTCGTCAACGACCGGCCGCAGATCGCTGGAGTCTCGTGCACGAATACGACTCCTAATCCGGTGACCGGCAATCCAACGCTCGACCCGTTTCTCTGGGATCAGGGGCGAGATGCGCGATCTCGGTCTCTGGGCGGCACCCACGGTTTTCCCGAACTGGCTCAATAACGTCGGCCGAGGTCGTGGGCCAATCGAACCTGGCAGGGAGATCGCATCTTTCATCCGTTCCTGTCGACTCGGGGAAAGCCAATGAGGGACCTGGGCGCGTTGGGCGGCGACTCAGGAATGGCGTTCTGGATCAACGATGCCGGAGAGAGTCGTCGGTCAAGCCGATCTGCCGGGGTCGGGCACCAGGCTCACGACGCCTTTCTATGGAGGCGCGGCAAGATGATTGACTTGGGAACGGTGGCTGGTGATCCGTGCAGCCGCGCGCTGTCGATCAATTCACAGGGTCAGATCGTCGGCGCATCGACCACCTGCACCGAATACTTGCACGGTTTTCTGTGGGAGGACGGCGGCCCGATGATCGATTTGAACGCGCTGGTTATTCCCGGCTCGGGTCTCACCGTGAGGGATGGCGACCAAATCAATGATCGCGGAGAGATTGCTGGCCGCGGAGTGCTTCCCAATGGCGACGTGCATGCCATCCTGTTGATCCCAAGCGGCGAGTGCAATGACGACTGCGAGGACCGAATCGCCGCCAGCCAAAGCGGTGGTAAAGCGGTAGAGCAGGTCGTACGGGCGGCAGGTCAGGAGTAGCGGCGACGCGGCGGCGGATCAACGTCGTGCTCAACTGTTTGAAGAGTTGAAGACGCGTCCCGTCGCCGTGACCGCACTCGTTTCAAGGCGTCATCTCACCGAGTAGCTGGTGAACGCGCCTCCCGCCTGGGTCAGCGAGTTCGGACCTTCCGCGGCGAAGACGTTGCCATCCGCATCGACGGCGATGCCTTCGCCCGCGGTGCCCTGATACACGCGGTCCTCGCGCTCGAAGGGCGGGATGAAGGCCGGTGACGCGATCTTCGTCGAGCGGACCGATGCGCACGCCGTCGCGCCAGTTCGGGTGGTTCAGCGGACCCGACTCCGAGTCGATCGCGTAGAGCAGGTTGCCCTTGATGAAGAACCCGCTGGTGCGCCCGAACATGTAGCGCGACTCGAGATACTTGCCGTCCTGATCGAAGATCTCGAGCCGGTGGTTGCCGCGATCCGCCACCCAGAGACGGCCCTTCGCGTCGAACATCAGCGCGTGCGGCGTGCGGAACTCGCCGTGGCGCACGCCGATCGTGCCCCACGACTTGATGAACTTGCCGTCCTGTCGTGAACTTGCTGATGCGCGACGTGGCGCCGCGCTTGAGCCCTTCGGCGATCGCCTGCGTCGGTGGTCATGCCCTGGGCGTCGTGGCCGTCGGACACGTAGATGCTGCCATCGGGTCCGACGACGACGTCGTTGGGCTGGTTGAACTGGCCATCGGCATTGCCCGCCTTGCCGGCGACGCCCAGGCTCAGGAGCTTCTCGCCCTTCGGGCTGAACTTGTGCACCTGGTGTCCCTTGGTGCCCACCTTGTTGGCCGCGAAGTCGGCAATCCAGACGTTGCCGTCCTTGTCGACGGAGATCCCGTGCGGCGTCACCATGACGCCCTTGCCGAAGTTGGCGAGCACCTTGCCGGTGTGGCGATCGAACTTGAAGACGGGATCGACCGGCGTGTTGTCGCAATCGACAGGACCGCCGCCGGCCGTGCCCGCGCCGCAGCGCTCGTAGCCCCAGATGTTGCCGTCCTTCGGATCGATGTCGAGGCCGGCCGACGTGCCCCACTTCCGGCCCGCGGGAAGCTCGCCCCAGTTGCGCGTCACCTTCGGGGCCGGGTTCGGCAGCCCCTCACCGGTGATTGGATTCCCAGCCTTCGCGGCGGTCTGCGCCGACAACGTCGCGCGTGAATCGGGGTGGCTGTAAGCCGTCAGCAGAAAGACCGCGCAGGCGCCGAACGTTGAGATCAGGATTCGCGGCGTTCGTCATGACATCTCCTCGTGAGTCTCAGTGACAGGTCAATGTTCCTCGAGCCGGCGGCTTCACGCTCGATGCCGGCCTGGTTCCTTTGAGAATCCAGCGCTGCATGCGCCGGCCGTTGCCGGCCTCGCCGGTGTACATCCGGCTCTTCGAGTCGATCGCGATCATGTGCGCGCGGATGAACTCGCCGGCCTGACGTCCAGGTTTGCCGAAGCGATCGAGGATGGCCAGATCCTTCCGGCGGAGGATCCACACGCGCTGGTTCGTGCCGTCGATGAGGTAGAGCAGGCTCTGCTCGGCATCGCGCGAAAACTGCAGGCTGAAGCCGCTCCCCGAACCGCCGGTTTCCGGACGGACGAACTGCTCCATCAGGTACTCGCCGCTCTGGCGGAACACCTGGATGCGATTGCCGCGGCGATCCGACACGTAGATGAGGCCGTCCTTGGAACCGACGAGACCGTGCACCGTGGAGTATCTGCTGCGGCGGGTTCGCGGGATTCACCGGATACTTGTATTTCTCCGTGTCATCCGGACGCTTGCCGTACGCGCCCCAATGCCGCTTGTATTTGCCGGTGGCGGCGTCGTAGACCACGACGCGCTTGTTGATGTAGCCGTCGGCGATGAAGAGCTCGTTGGTCTTCGGCTCGACGTAGAAGTTGGCCGGCCCGCCCAGGTGATCGGGATCGTTGCTGCCCTTGTTGACGCCGGGCTCACCGATGGTCAGCAGGTGCTTGCCGTCCTGCGTGAACTTCATCACGTGCATGCCGTTGCTCGTGCCCATCCACACGAAGCCGTTGTGGTCGATGTAGATGCCGTGCTCCTGGTCGAACCACGTGTAGCCGTCGCCGGGCCCGCCCCAGGCTCGCAGCACCTTGCCCTCCGGATCCAGCTCCAGCACGGGCGGAGCGGGGACGCAGCAGTCGGCGATCGGCGGCTTGACGGCTGCGCCGATCTCCTGCGGGGTGAGGCTCGATGGCATGTGGATCACCCACAGGTGATCGCGATCATCCACGAACAACCCGCGGATGTCGCCCAGGATCCAGTCGTTCGGCAGCGTCGGCGGCCACGTGGGATCGATCTCGTAGATCGGCAGCCGCTCGGCCGTCGGAGACGCGGGGTCGGGCCTGGCGTTCGCCCCTTGTGCATAGATCGCGAGCGGCACCAGCAAGCCGGCCACCAGTGCGGCGACGATGCGCGCACGCGTCATGACCGGGGATTATCGCTCATCGTTGGGCGTGCGCGCGCGATCCATAATCAGGGCGCGCTCTGGGTGTGAACTATGTGGATCGTCAGGCTCGCGCTACGGCGCCCCTATACCTTCGTCGTCATGGCGCTGCTCATCGCCATTCTCGGGCGGCGTCTCGATCGCGACGATGCCGGTGGATATCTTTCCCTACATCGACATTCCGGTCGTCAGCGTCGTCTGGCAGTACAACGGGCTGACGCCGGAGGAGATGGAGAGCCGCATCGTCACGAACTTCGAGCGCGCGCTCACGGCGAACGTCGTCGGCATCGAGCACATCGAGTCGCAGTCTCACCAGAGCATCGCGGTCGTCCGCGTGTTCTTCCATCCGGACGTGCAGGTGGATCTCGCGCTGTCGCAGATCGTGACGCAGTGCCAGGTCCAGGTCCGCAACATGCCGCCGGGCACGTTTCCGCCGCAGGTCCTGAAGTACGACGCGGCGAGCGTGCCGATTCTCCAGCTCGGGTCTGAGCAGCCAGACGCTCCAGGAGCAGGAGATCTTCGACCTGGCGAACAACTTCATCCGCACGCCGCTGGCGACCGTGCAGGGCGCGACGGTGTCGTATCCGTTCGGCGGCAAGAACCGCCAGGTCATGGTCGACCTGGACCTCGACGAGCTGTACGCGAAGCGCCTGTCGCCGATCGACGTCTCGAACGCGCTGAACCTGCAGAACCTGATCGTGCCGGCCGGCACGGCGAAGTTCGCCGGGACCGAATATCCGGTGCGCATGAACAGCAGCCTGCCGAGCGGTCAATGAATTCAACAACCTGCCGATCAAGACGGTCAACGGCGCGACGATTTACATGAAAGACGTCGCCACGGTCCACGACGGGTTCGTTCCGCAGACCAACATCGTGCGGACGAACGGCTCGCGCGGCGTCCTGCTGACCGTCACGCGCAACGGCAGGGCGTCGACGCTCGCCGATCGTCAACGCGGTGAAGGACGAGCTGCCGCGGATCATGGCGACGGTGACGCAGGACCTGAAGCTGTCCGTGTTCGGGGATCAGTCGCTGTTCGTGCGCGCGGCCATCGGCGGCGTCGTCCGCGAGACGCTGATCGCCGCGGTGCTGACCGGCCTGGTCATCCTGCTGTTCCTGGGCAGCTGGCGCAGCACCCTGATCGTGTGCATCTCGATTCCGCTCTCGATCCTGAGCTCCATCTGCATCCTGAGCCTGCTCGGCCAGACCATCAACGTGATGACGCTCGGCGGCCTGGCGCTCGCGGTCGGCATCCTGGTCGACGATGCGACGGTGGAAATCGAGAACACGCACCGCAACCTCGCGATGGGCAAGCCGCTCGTGCGCGCGGTGCTCGACGGCGCGTCGCAGATCGCCGTGCCGACGTTCGTGTCCACCTTGTCGATCTGCATCGTGTTCGTGCCGGTGCTGCTGCTGACCGGGACGGCGCAGTACCTGTTCACGCCGCTGGCGATGGCGGTCGTGTTCGCGATGATGGCGTCGTATCTGCTGTCGCGCACGCTGGTGCCGACGATGGTGCACCACATGCTGCGCAGCGAGGTCGCGGTGGACCACGCCGGCGGACACGGCGGCACAGGGATGCTGCTGGAGCCTCCATCGCGGCGATGAACGATCTGTTCGAGCGCCTGCGCGACCGCTACCTGGGCCTGCTCGACTGGTCGCTCGGCGCAGCGGGCGCCGGTGCTCGGTCGCGTTTCTGCTGCTGTCGCTGGCGTCGCTCCGGCTGGTGCGCGCTGGTCGGCCGCGATTTCTTCCCGGACGTGGACGCCGGCACGCTGCGGCTTCACGCGCGCATGCCGCCGGGGACGCGGATCGAGCAGACCGAGGTGCGGTTCGCCGACGTCGAGCAGGAGATCCGCCGCGCGCTGCCGGCCGGCGAGATCGACACGATCCTCGACAACATCGGGATTCCGAACGCGTGGAGCAGCCTCGCCCAGGGCGACGTGCCGAACATCGCCGCCACCGACGGCGAGATCCTGATCTCGCTCAATCGCGAGCGCCACGGCGCCGTGCGCGACTACGAAGTGCGGCTGCGCAAGCGGCTCACCGAGAAGTTCCCCGACATGGTGTTCTTCTTCGAGCCGGCGAACATCACGAACCAGATTCTGAACTTCGGCCTGCCGGCGCCGATCGATCTGCAGATCGTCGGGCAGAACGCCGAGGAACAACTACCGGTTGCGCCGAGCGGCTGCGTGACACGCGTCGCCGCGCATTCCCGGCGCCGCCGACGTGCACATCCACCAGGTGTTCGAGCAGCCGCAGTTGAACCTGAACGTCGACCGCGTCGAAGGCCGGGCAGATGGGGCTGACGCAGCGCGACGTGACGAGCAGCATGCTGATCTCGCTGAGCGGCAACAACCAGGTGGCGCCGAGCTTCTGGCTGAATCCGGCGACCGGCATCAGCTACAACGTCGGCGTGCAGACGTCGCAGTACCGGATCGATTCGCTCGACCAGCTGCTGCGGACGCCGGTCACCGCGGCGACGAACACCGTCGCCGAGACGACGGCCGGGTCGCTCGCCGGCGCGTCGGCGGTCGGGTAGCGCCTCGGTCGGGTCGTCGCCGAGCGGCGCCTCGCAGGCGCTACGGCAATCCGGGCGCGATGGCGAGCGGTGCGACGCAGCTCTTGTCGAATCTCGTCGACGTGACACGCAGCTACGGGCCGGTCATCGTCAATCACTACAACGTGGCGCCGGTCTTCGACGTCTACGCCAACGTCGATCGCCGCGACCTCGGTAGCGGTCGGCGAGGCGGTCGACGACGATCGTAGCGGAGGAGCGGCCGAACCTGCCGCGCGGCACGACGCTCGTCCTCCGCGGCGAGTGACGACACGATGCAGTCGTCGTTTCTCCGGCTCGGGCTGGGGATCGTCGTTCGCCGTGGTGCTCGTCTACCTGCTGATGGCCGTGAACTTTCAGTCGTGGCTCGATCCGTTCATCATCCTCACGGCGCTGCCGGGCGCGATGGCCGGCATCCTCTGGACGCTGTTCGTCACCGGGACGACGCTGAGCGTGCCGTCGCTGATGGGCTCGATCATGTCGATTGGCGTGGCGACCGCGAACAGCATCCTGCTCGGTCACGTTTGCGAACGACGAACGCGCGTCCGTGCCGCCGGCGCGCGACGCGATGCTGTCGGCCGGGTTCGCGCGGCTCCGTCCCGTGCTGATGACCGCCGCGGCCATGATCCTCGGCATGCTGCCGATGGCGCTCGGTCTCGGCGAAGGCGGCGAGCAGAACGCGCCGCTCGGCCGGGCGGTGATCGGCGGACTGCTCGGCGCGACGGCGACGACGCTGTTCGTTGTCCCGATCATCTATTCGTACCTGCGCACCAGGCCGCCAGCCGACCAGGAGCGGCGGCTCCGGCAGGAAGAAGCCGAAGAACGGAGCGCAGTGCCGCGTCGATCCGGCGGAGCTCGCCGCGGAAGGTGCGCGTTGAGCGAACACGACCGGACCACCCGAGATTCGCTGGCGCCCGACCCGCACGACGATCACGGCGCTGCTGCTCGGTGCGCTCGTGCTGCTGATCGTGGCGTTCCTCGCCGGCTATCTGCCGCTGCAGCGGCGCGAGGCCACGCTGCGAGCGGAAGCCGACGCGCAGCAGCAGCGGCCTGCCGCGGCTGGTGGTGATGCGCGTGGCGCGCGGACCGGACGCAGAACGAGATGAAGCTGCCCGGCACGATGCAGGCGCTGACCGAAGCGCCGATTCTCGCGCGCGCCGACGGCTACCTCAAACGCCGGCTCGTCGACATCGGCGATCGCGTGCGCGCCGGCCAGGTGCTGGCGGAAATCGACGCGCCGGAAGTGGACCAGCAGATTCACCAGGCCGAGGCCGCCGTCGAGCAGGCCCAGGCCGCGGCGGAGCAGGCGCAGGCGAGCCTCGAGCAGGGCAAGGCGAACCGCGAGCTCGCGCGGATCACGGCGGAGCGGACCGAAGCGGCTGACCGAGACGCGGGATCTCGCCGCAGCAGGAAGGCGATCAGATCCGCGCGCAGCTGGCGGCGCAGGATGCCAACGTGCAGGCGCTCGAGAAGGCGGTCCACGCGCAGCGCAGCAACCTGGCCGCCGTCGAAGGCCAACCTGCGCGCGTCTGCAGGAGGTGCAGGGCTATCGTGTCGTCAAGGCGCCGTTCGACGGCGTCATCACGCTGCGCAACGTCGGACGTCGGCGCGCTCGTCAGCACCGGCAACACGCTGCTCTATCGGATCGCGCAGATCGGAACGCTGCGGACCTACGTGAACGTCCCGCAGGCCTAGCGTGAACGCCGTGCACGTCGGACAGGCGGCGGCGCTGACCGTGTCGCATCTTCCCGGGCCGCACGCTTCCGAGGCACGGTCGCGCGCACCGCGAACGCGCTCGATCCGGCCAGCCGCACGATGCTCGTCGAGGTCGACGTGCCGAACGCCGACGGCGCGCTGTTTCCGGGCACCTACGCCGAGGTCGATCTGAGCGGATCGCGTGACCAACCCGCCGCTCGTCGTGCCGCGCGGCGGCGATCCTCTTCCGCACCGACGGCGCCCAGGTCGCGCGTCGTGCCAGCCCGACCAGACCGTGCACCTTCAGAAGATCACCGTCGGCCGCGACTACGGCGATCGCGTCGAGATTCTGCAGGGAGTAGAGGAAGAGGCGCGACCATCGTCGCGGCGCCCGGCGACTCGGCTCGCCAGGGCGCAAAGATCGTCCCGGTCATTCCTCCCAGCCGCGACGCGCAGAAGTGACCGGTGCTGTGACGGCGTTTCGGCGTCTGCTACACTGCCCGCGGCGCCATGCCCGCAGCCGATGGCGACGTGACGCGATTGCTCGCACGCTGGGCGACCGGCGATCGAGCGGCGCTCGACGCGCTGATGCCGATCGTGTACGGCGAGTTGCGCAAGATTGCCGACGCCTATCTTCAGAGGGCGCGACCGGCCACACGCTTCAGCCCACCGCGCTCGTTCACGAAGCGTGGCTGCGCCTGTCGCGGCAGGATCAGCCGGCCTTCGATCACCGCAAGCGGTTCTACGCGCTCGCCGCGCAGGTGATGCGGCGGATTCTCGTCGACCACGCCCGCGCCGTGAGACGCCGACAAGCGCGGCGGAGGCTTGAAGGCGACGCTCGATGACGCGATGGCCGTCGGGCACGCCAGGACCGTCGAGCTGATCGCGCTCGACCAGGCGCTCGACAGGCTGGCGGCGCTCAGCCCGCGGCAGGCGGAGATCGTCCAGCTTCGATACTTCGCGGGACTGAACGTCGAAGAGATGGCCGACGTGCTCGGCGTCTCGCCGTCAACGGTCAGCCGCGATCGAAAACGGCGGAGGCCTGGCTCGGACATGTGCTGTCCGAGCCGTCGGCGTAGAAAGGCGCGCCGGAGCCGCCTCCGCCGCGACGAGGCTATGCCTTCACCCGAAGATCGGTGGCGTCGCCTCGAAGCGTTGTTCGTGACGGCGTGCGAGCTGCCGCTCGATGAGCGATCGACGTTTGTCGAGAGCGAGACCGCCGGCGACCCCGACCTGCGCCGCGAGCTCGGGCGGCATGCTCGCCCACGCCTCGGACGGCGGCGCGCGGATCGCCCGCGCGATCGGCGCGAGCGCCGCGACGTTCCCGCACCCGCACCAGTCGGCCGGCACGTGGGTCCGTACGCATCATCCGCGAGATCGGACGGAGGCGGCATGGGTCTGGTCTTCGAGGCGGTGCGGGACGATGACGAAGTATCGCAAGACCGTGGCGCTCAAGATCGCGCCGCTGTGGACCGATGTCGCGTCGGTCCGCGAGCGATTCCGTCTCGAGCGCCAGATTCTCGCGGGGCTCGAGCATCCGAGCATGCGCGCGTCTCCTCGACGGCGGCACAGCGGACGGAGTGCCGTAGCTTCGTCATGGAGTATATCGACGGTCTGCCGATCACCGAATTCTGCGATCGGCGCGGCCTCGATATTCGCGCCCAGCTCGCGCTCGTCCGCCAGGTGTGCGCCGCGGTGCACTTCGCGCACGAGAGCTTCGTCGTCCACCGCGATCTGAAACCGTCGAACATCCTGGTGTCGGACGACGGGATCCCGAAGCTGCTGGACTTCGGGATTGCGAAGCTGCTCGATCCGGGCGATGGCGGAGCAACCGCGACGGTGGAGGCGCGCTGGACGCCGAACTACACGAGCCCCGAGCAGGTGCGCGGCCGCGCCGTGACCACGCATGCGGATGTCTATTCGCTGGGCCTCGTGCTCTACGAGCTGCTGACCGGGAGCTCGCCAGCAGGTGGCCGACTGCACGTCTGTGGCGACGCTGGAGCGGTCGATCTGCGAGACCGAGCCGGCGCTCCCGAGCGCGCGCGCGCAGCCGGCCGGTTCGGGCGCAGTTCGGGCCAATCGACTGCGTGGCGATCTCGACACCATCGTGATGACGGCGATCCGCAAAGAGCCGGAGCGCCGCTACGGCACCGCGGCCGCGCTCGCCGACGATCTCGACCGCTACCTCGATGGCCGGCCGATTCTCGCTCGACCGAACACGCACACCTACCGCGCCGGAAAAATTCCTGCGCCGTCATCGACTAGCCGTGGCTGCCGGCGTCATCGTTCTGGCGAGCCTCGCGGTCGGCCTCGGCGCCGCGGTCTTCGAGGCGCGGCGGGCCGAGCACCGGTTCCAGCAGTGCGCACGCTCGCCAACTCGTTCGTGTTCGACGTGCACGATCGGATCGAGCACCTGAGCGGGGCGACCGAGGCGCGCAAGGCCATTGTCCAGACGGCGCTCACGTATCTCGAGTCGCTCAGGCCCGACGCCCGAGGCGATGCCGCGCTGTCGCGCGAGCTGGCGGCAGCAGCTTGCGCATCGGCGCCGTTCAGGGTGCTCCCCAGGCGGCGAACCTCGGCGACGCCGCGGGCGCGCTCGTCAGCTACACCCGCGCGATGGACCTGCTCACGCCGCTCGTCGCCCGTGGCGATCGGGAGGCGCGCCGGGAGTTCGTCCGTGTGGAGACCGCGATCGCCCAGCTGAAGGACGACCAGGGAGACCTCGCGGAGGTGCCGGCGCGTTACGCGCGCGGTGAAGAAGGTCGGCGAGGCGCTCGTGCGTGAAGGACCGGTGGATACCGCGCTCCTCGAAACCGTCGCCGAGGCGTACGCCGCCGATTCGCATTCCGCGGCCACCGCCGGCGACTACACGCGATCCGAAAGAGCCAGCCGCCGTGCCATCGAGCTGAGTGCAGCGGGCGGTCGCTCTTGACCCCGCGAGTCGTCCGCTCCGCAACGATCTTGGTCTGGCCTACGCCACGCTCGGACAGATCTTCCAGCGCACGTTGAGACTGCGGGACGCCGCGGACTTATACCGCCGGGCACTCGACATCCGCGAGGGCCTGGTGAACGAGAATCCGGACAACACGACCTATCGCCACAATCTGCTGGTCAACTACGGAAACCTCGGCGACGTGCTCGCGAGCCAGCCCTGGCAGAATCTCGGCGACACCAGTGGCGCGATCGCCGTGCTGGAGAAGGCCGCAGCATTGGCCGAACTCTCACGGCGGACGGATCCGGCGGACCGCGGCGCGTCGTTCGACTTCGTCAATGCGAAATGCCGCCTCGGCCTCGCGATGACCGAGGATCCGGCGCGGCTCGACGCGGCGCTCGCGAACTACGCCGAGGCCGCACGCCTCACGAAGGAGCTTCGGGCTCAAGATCCGAAACGCTACGCATACGCGCAGTTCGACGGGCTGCTCGAATGGCGATCGGGTCAGACACTCCTCCTGCTCGGGCGCTCGGACGCGGCGGCGAAGAGATTCGAGGCGGCCCAAACGATCGCGGCTGGCTGGCTCGGGACATCCGGCGCGACGCTTCGTCCGCTCTACGTCCGTTCGACGGCGGCGCTTGCCACGGTTCGCGCACAGGCCGGAGACGTCCAGTGCGGGCGCGCTTGCAGCCGATGCGGCGCGCGAGCTCGCGCTGCTGCCGCCGGGACCGATCAACGTCGATGCGCCCGCCTATCGGTCGGTGGGAGCCGCCTATCTCGAGATTGCCAGGCGCATGCCGGCGAACCGGCCGGCGATGCTCGAGGAAGCGGTCCGTCATCTCGAGAAGAGCGCGGTGCTGCTGCGAATCGTTCAAGACGCCCGCCGAAGTCGAGCCGCGGCGGCAACGGGAGTTGCGCGACGTCGAAGCCGAGCTCGCCGCTTGTCAGCGGTTGAGCCGCTAGTGGCGTTCTCTCTTCAGTTGATACACCACTGAACGCTGACGGGATCCGGCCGTCGTTTCCGCTTGTCGGGTGCGGGCAGTTCACAGCCCGCAACAAGGAGGAAGCGATGCTGGCAAGAATCGTTCGTTCCCGGAAACTCGCGGCAGCAAGTCTCTGCGCGCTCGTCCTCGCCGTCGCGTGCGTCGTCTCGCTCGGCCAAGGCCTTCAATCCGCAGCCGGATCCGCCGCGAATCGGCATGGTCGGCGATCGCCGACGGACAGACGGCGCGACTCAACCTGGCGAACGTCAGCGCGCCTGACGACGTGTTGATTCCGCCGCCGTGCCGCGCGCAGCTTGCAGTTCCTGGACGCCGACGGCAACGTCCTGGCGCAGCGGCGCGTCGTCCGTCGCCGCCGGTCACGCCGCGTTCGTCGATTTCCGGCCGAGTTTCGTGCCGACCAATCTCGGCGACGTCCTCGGTCCCGCCTCGCGCGGAGATTCGCGCGGCGGTCGACTTTGCCGATGGAGTCTATCCCGCCTCCCTGCCGCGCCTCGCTCGAAATCTTCGACAACGTGACGGGCCGCACCCAGATCGCGCTGTATCCGCCTCCCTGCCGCGGCGCGCGGTGCCTCGTGCAGCCGTAGAACAGGCGCGTTCGCAGTCACAGCCACCAATTGGAGATGATCAGTGACTACGAGCAGCTTTACATTCGACAGAGCCTGCGCCGGCTGACGACGGCGCTGGCCATCGTCGGTTGCCTGCCAGCCAGCATCGCGCTCGCCGCGGACTGCCCGGGTGACTATCAAATCGTCGACTATTTCAAGCCTGCCAGGAGCGACTACGGCAAGTTCGCGTTTCAGGGCGGTTTGCTCTCAGCCTGTGCAACGCCCGCATGGAACGCGGTCGGCCCGTGACGTGTTCGACAGCGGATGCAACAACATCGATCTCAAGGGCTACCTGTTTCTCCCCAGGCGCGGCGGCGCGCTCCCCGTTCTGTCGGCCCGCGTGCAGCGCATCCTGCCGGCCGCTCAGATCGGAACCATCGTCACCACCGAGCACGACCTGCCGCTGATCGTGTTCTCCGGCGGCTCGTTCGCCGAGATCCGACGAGAGTGCTGGATTCGGAGCCATATCCCGCGGCATGCAGCCAGGGACGTTTCTTCACCGAGCAGGGATTCGCCTATCTGCAGATCGTCCGGCGCGGCTACGTCCCCTCGACCGGCGAGAACGAGCTCCTGCATCCACGGCAACTCGCTCGACTATCTCGCCAACGCCAGTTTCGAGATCCACGAGGCGATCACGTTCATGCGCGGACTGAAGAACATCAACGGACGAACCGCTGATCGATCCCGAGAAGGTTGCCGTGATGGGCCATTCCTTCGGCGCCATCGCCGTGTTGTTCTACGGAGACTCCGGCAACACGCAGCCGCTCAGGACGCGTGCCAGTGCACCGAGCCGCGGCTGATCGCGAAAGCCAAGGCGCTGATCGCGCCGGCGTCGCAGTCCTGGGACGGCTTCGACAATGACGACGGCGTGCTCGACGATGAGCTCGCCGACAGATCGAGAGGCTGAAGGGGCGGCGATGAACTCGCTGTTGCCCGCATGCTATCTCGAGCCGCTCAATGACGCCAGCTCGCGGCCCGCCGTCGTGCTCGGCAAGGCGGCGGGCGACCGGTTTCTCGGGATCAATCAGGCCTGCCGTGCGTCCGTATACGCGGCGAAAGGCCCCGGCGACACGTCCCACACGCTCGCGAGACGCATCGTCGACAACTGCCTGCTCTCGCGGGATCGAATATCAGTCGGCGCTCTTCCCGGTGGTGGACCTGACGCCGTTTCCAGACAACGATTCGGCGCACGGCCCGTTCGCCAGGTCAGTGGCCACAGATCGTCAAATGGGGACCGTCGGTCGTGGAATTCTTCAGCCGCTTCGGAGTGAAATAGTCGAGGGCGAGTTCATTACCACTACCGCAGCGCCGCCGCTCTCGCTTTCACCGCAGCCCAGCGCGCCATGACGCGGCGCGCCTGCGGTCTGCGCTGCCGCCGCCGCCGCCGCTTGCGCGGCCGTCGGCGCCATCTCGGCTGCACTGCATCGCCATCGCCGCCGGCCTGCAGCGCGTTGCTGACCGCTTCGAGCGACGGCGTCGTCGGCGCCGCCGCCGCGCCGGCGGAGCGCCCGCACGTTGCGCTGAAGTCCGGTCGGCGCCAGTTCTTCGAGCTCGCTCTTGACGTCGTCGACGCCGGATCGCGAAGCGAGCGTTGCGGCCAGCGCCTTCGCCTCGTTGAACGCGCGGTGCGCGGCCACGGCCTCCCAGTAAAGCGAGGTGCCGAGCGTGTTCAGCGTCGCGAGCGCTGCCAGGCGCGATCTTCACGCGCGGATCGAGGCGGACGGCGATCGGCTGCGTCTTCGTCGCGCCGTCGACCGTCAGCCGCACGGTGTAGCGGCCCGGCGGCACCCACGGCACGTTGTAGTTCGGATACGTGCGGCCCGGCACCGCGCCCGTCGCTTCCTCGTCGCCGGCGGGGATGAGATCCGCGGGCGACACCGGATCGAACTTCAAATCCCAACTGAAGCGGTGCATGCCGGCCCTGGTGGAGATGATGAATTGCGGCGCCGGCCAGTAGAGCGGCAGCCCGCAGTAGCGCAGCCGTCGGCGTTTTCTTGCACACCTCGTCGTGCGCGGCCATGTCCTTTGCCCGGATCCGGATTGAACACCGGCTCCGTGCTCGAGTAGGTGCGCACGACTTTGCCGGTCGCGTCGAGGATCTCGAACGTGATCGGACCGCTGGCGTCCTTCGCGAGGTAGTAGTCGATCAGCGCTCCGGGCGGCGCGCTCTCGCCGGCCGGAAGTTCCGGCGGCCACGGCGTCGGCTCGTTGACGCCGAAGCGGACGCGCGTCGCCGTTTCCGGCTTGAAGAGATAGGGTTCGTTCTTCGCGACCGCGGCCTTCGCCGCCGCCACCTGACGCAGCGGCGTCAGGTCGTCGAGAATCCAGAAGCCGCGTCCATGCGTGCCGGCAATCAAATCGGCGCAGCGGCACTTCGCGTCGTCCTTGATCTGCAGATCGCGGACCGAGATCGCCGGCATGTTGTGCCGCAGCGACTGCCAGTGATCGCCATCGTCGAACGACACCCACACCTGCGTGTCGGTGCCGGCATAGAGCAGTCCCGGCTGACGCGGATCTTCGCGAATCGTGTTGGCGACGGCATCGCCGTGCGATGCCGCGTGTTGATCTCGGTCCAGGTCTTGCCGCCGTCATGGGTGCGATAGAAGTGCGGCGCGATCTCGTCGAGGCGCATCGTGTTGGCGGCCGCGTAGGCGACGAGCGGATCGAGATGTCCCGCCTCGATGTTGAAGATGCGCGTCCACGGCTTGATCGACGGCGGCGTGACGTTGGTCCACGTCAGACCGCCGTCGCGCGTCACCTGGATGTTGCCGTCGTCGCTGCCGGCCCAGAGGATCGCGAGCGAGCGCGGACTCGGGCTGAGTGCGGTGATGCTGCCCATCGGCGCCGGCTTCACGGTGCTGGCGTATTTCCCGGTGTTGGCCGGCACCGCCCATGTCAGCGCGCGTCAGATCGGGCGAGATCCGCGACCACGAGTGACCGTGGTCGATGCTCTTCCACACGACGTTCGACGCGTAGAACATCGTCAGCCCGTCCACCGGCGAGAAGTGGAGCGGCATCGTCCGCACGTTGCGGTTCAGCGCGCCGCCGCCGGGCAGCGTGCCTGACGTGTCGGGTCCGACCTGCGTGGTCTGTCCCGTGCGCCGGTCGTAGCGCGAGACGCCCGTCCGCTGGCTGCCGTAGACGATCTCGGGATCGTGCGGGTCGGGCGCGGCCATGCCGTATTCCTGGATGTTCACCGGATGCCAGTCGTGGAACGTGATGCGCCCGTCGTCGGATCGGCTCTGCACGCACGCGCTGCCCGAGTCCTGCTGCCCGGAGCAGACGCGATACGGAAACGCGTTGTCGGTCGTGACGTGATACATCGCCGCGGTGTTCTGGTTGTACCCAGTTGCTCCAGCTTCGTCCGCGATTCGCGGAGACCACCGCGCCCTGATCGGCGACGGCCAGGATGATCTGCGTGTCGTTCGGATTGATCCAGATGCGCTGGTAGTCGTCGCCGCCGGGCGCGCCGCGGACGGCGCTCCACGTCAGCCCGCCGTCCATCGTGCGCCACATCACCGTCGACGCGGTGTAGACGACCTGCGGATCTTTGGGATCGACGGTGACGGTGGGCAGGTCGCCGCCGCCGATGCGCGCGAGCGGCCGCATGTCCTGCGCTTCAGGGCCCTGCCCCGGACCGCGCGCACCGGTTGTGGCGCCGGGACCTGATCGCCTGGAACCAGTGCGCGCCGGCGTCGGTGGATTTGTAGAAGCCGATCGGTCCCTGGCCCGGCGCGATCGCGGCGTAGAGGATGTTCGAATCGCTCGGCGCGATCGCGATGTTCGCCTGCAGGATGGCCGGCAGTCCTTCGCCGAGCTGCGTCCAGGTCGTTCCGCCGTCGGTGGACTTGAAGATGCCCATCCCGGCGTTGCCGAATCCCTGGCCCTCGATGAAGCTCTGTTGCTGCGACCACAGCGTGGCGTAGAGCACGTTGGGATTGCGCGGATCGAGCAGCACCTCGTTGGCGCTGGTGTAGTCGTCTTTGAAGAGCACCTTCTCGAACGTGCGTCCGCCGTCGGTGGAGCGAAACACGCCGCGCTCGGGATTCGGGCCGTATGGGTGACCGAGCACGGCGACGAACGAGCCGGTCGGCGATTGCCGGGATCGACGGCGATGGCCGCGATCATCTGGCTGTCGCGCAATCCGAGATGCTGCCACGTGCGCCCGGCGTCGGTGGACTTGTACATCGCCGTTTCCGATCGCCAGATCGGGGCGGATGATGCCGGCGCCGGTGCCGACGTAGATGATGTTCGGGTTCGACGGGGCGACGGCGATGGCGCCGATCGATCCGGTCGACTGATCGTCGAAGAGCGGCACCCAGTTGGCGCCGTAGTCCGTCGATCGCCAGACGCCGCCGTTGTCGAAGCCGGCATAGAAGATGTTGGGCTGGTTCGGGACTCCAGCCAGCGCGCGGGCGCGGCCTGCACGCGTGGGGCCGATGTCACGCCAGCGCATTTCCTGGAACGACAGATCCTGGGCCGCGGCAGCCGGCGGATGTGTACCTGCGACGACGAGAAAAACGGCGGCAAGCATGAGGCGGTCGCGCATGCGCGCTATGGTAGCGTGCTCGACCGTCCTGCTTCGAGCTTCGACCGCGCACCGCCAGCTCGTCGACCCGGCGACGCGCAGCGATGACCTGCACCTCGGGAGACCGGCCCGGTTTACCATCGTGGCGCCGCGGTGCCTGTGTTCAGCGGCGATCATGAGATGGAGACCGAAGATGCGCAAGGCAGCGATCTGGGTGGCGATGATGTGCGCGGCGATGCTGCCGCGGGGTGACGGCGCGCACGCGCAGCGGCAGGTGGCCGCGCCCGTCACCGATCCCGGTGATCCCAAGTATCTGACCGCCCAGACCCGCAAGATGGGCGGACCGATGCCCGCCGAGCAACTGGCGCTGATCTTCGATCATCTCGATCTCGCGCTGAAGGTGTTCCCGAACGAGCAGCGCATCGAGGGCGCGGCGACGCTGCGGCTCAGGACCAAGGCCCCGATCAAGACGCTGATCCTCGATCTGTTTCCCAAGTTCACGATTTCCGAGATCGACATCGACGGCAGGAAGATCGCGCCTTCGGCCTATGCCAACCCCGAGGGACAGCTCCGTATCGCGCTCGCCACGCCGTTCGAGGCCGGCGCGACGTTCGACGCGCGCGTCGTCTATGCGGAGCACCGCCGCTCGCCAAGCGTCCGCCCTGGGAAGGCGGCACGACCTGGACGAAGACGCCCGACGGCAAATATCCGTGGATCGATACGTCGCTGTGGGGCGGCGGCTGCGACCTGCTCTACCCGTGCCTCGATCATCCGACGCTCAAGCCGGCGACGTCCGACCTCCACTACACCGTGCCCGCGGGACTGATGGCGCCAGGCAACGGCGCGCTGGTCAGCAAGGTCGAAAAGGACGGCTGGACCACGTGGAACTGGCACGCGCGCAGCATCCACACCTATGGCTCGGTGCTCGACGTCGGCCCGTACAAGGTGATGGAAGGCGACTACTCGAGCCGCTTCGGCAACACGATCCCGATGCGCTTCTACTACCTCCCGGGCGAGGAGAAAGCCGGCCGCCGAGCTGTTCGCCGAATTTCCCCAGACGCTCGATTTCTGGGAGAGCGTGATCGGGCCCTATCCCTGGGCCGATCAGAAGATGGGCGTGATCCGCGTGCCCTATTCGGGTCTCGAGAACCAGACGATGATCGGCTACAGCAACAACTATCCGAAGACCATGTTCGGCTGGGATTGGCTGCTGAACCACGAGTTCGCGCACGAGTGGTTCGCCAACCAGCTGTCGGTCGCGAACTACGACGACCTCTGGCTGCACGAGGGCCTCGGATCATGCGCGCAGCCGCTCGATCTCGGAATACCTCGGCGGCGAGATCGACTACATGGCGCAGCTCAAGAATCGCAGCGCGCCGGCATTCGCAACGAGCAGCCGCTGGTCACCGGGACAGGAGCGCGCGGAGAAGGAAGTCTACGCCGACCCGACCGGCCCGCGCGGCGACATCTATCCCAAGGGCAGCTGGGTCGCGCACACGCTGCGCAAGCTGATCGGCGACGAGGCGTTCTTCACGTCGATCCGCACCCTCGTCTACGGCCGCCCCGATCCCAAGCCCGGCAACTTCACCCCGCAGTTCGGCACCACCCAGGGCTACCTCAAGATCGTGAACGACGTCACCGGCAAGGATCTACAAGTGGTTCTTCGACGTCTATTTCTATCGCGCCGCGCTGCCCAAGGTGATCGCGACGCGCGAGAACGGGACTGCTCAAGGTGCGCTGGCAGGCGCCGGACAATCTGCCGTTCCCGATGCCGCTCGACGTGCGCGTCGACGGTAGAGTAGTGACGCTGCCGATGACCGACGGCACTGGCGCGACGCGCGCGGGCGAGCACGCGGCCGTGACGATCGATCCGTGGTCGAAGATCCTGATGCAGTCCGACGCGATCGACAAGTTCCAGGCGTGGCGCGATGCGCATCCCGAGGCCAGGCGTCGCCTAGGGCGACACGCGGAACGGATCGCGGCGCGCGATGGGTGAAGTCATGGCAAAGGGGGCCTCGTGGTGAAGCTTCCGCGTTTCGTGATGGTTCTTGCCATTGGGATCGGGCGCCGCGATGTGGGCCTTCTCGCCATGGGCGCCTCGCTCCGTTGCGCAGACGCCGGCGGCAACGGTCAACTGGCCTCTTCACAACCTGGATCTCGCCGGCTCGCGCTACTCGCCGCTCGACCAGATCAACCGGACAAACGTGACGTCGCTCGTGCCGCGCTGGCTCTTCCAGCACGGCGTCATCGACGGCGTCAGCAATCAGACCACGCCGATCATCGTCGACGGCACGATGTACGTGACCGATTCGCGCGGCAGCGTGTACGCGGTCGAACGCGGCCGACGGCCATCTGCTGTGGATCGTACGACGTCACCAGCCTGACTCGGCGGCGGCGCGCGCGAAGGCTACGTCTTCCGCAACCGCGGTGTCGACGTACGCCGACGGCGTCGTCTACACCGCCGGCGGGTCGTTCATCTTCGCGCTCGACGCGAAGACCGGCAAGCCGATTCCGACGTTCGGCAACGACGGCCAGGCCAGCGTCATCCTCGACGTGCTGAAGCAGCGCTACACCGACGTGAAGTCGGCGATCAGCATGGGCTACTGGTTCACGACGGCGCCGCAGATACGACAACGGCGTCCTCTACATCGGCAGCACGCGCAGCGAGAGCCACATTCCCGGCGGCCACGTGCTCGCGGTCGACGCGAAGACCGGCAAGGTGCTCTGGCACTTCAACACGGTTCCGCAGGACGAAAAGGATCAAGGCTGGGACGTCGCCGGCCCGACCTGGGTCGGCGGCGAGCGCAACGGCGGCGGCATCTGGGAAACGCCGGCGATCGATCCCGAGCTCGGGACTGCTCTACGTCGCCGTCGGCAATCCGTTCGGCGACAGCAGCGAAGCGCGCCGGCATCGAATCTCTTCACCGACTCGATCGTCGCGCTGACGCTGCGATACGGGCCGGCTCGAAGTGGTACTTCCAGCAGACGCACCACGACGTGTGGGACTACGACTCGGGCGCGCCGCCGATTCTGTTCGACATGCAGGTGCGGCGGCCGCCGCGTCAAGGCGCTGGCCGAAGCGAGCAAGAACGGCTTCCTCTACATCCTGGACCGCGAGACCGGAAAGCCGGTGCATCCGATCAAGGAGATGCCGGTGCCGACCGACGACGCGCGGCCCGGCGAGTCACCGTGGCCGACGCAGCCGATTCCGTTCACGGCCGGCGGCAAGCCGATGGAGCCGGTGTGCCCGATCGATGCCGCTCGACATTCCCGCCGGAGCAGCTCGCGAAGAACAAGATCGTGCCGGTACTTCGCCCGCCGGCGGCCGAACCAGATCATGCGCGCCGGGCACCGGCGGCGGCGCGAACTACAGCCCGCTGTCCTACAGCCCGCAGACGGGTCTCCTGTACGTCAACGCCGATCGATCAGCCGTTCAACGGCGGGCGACGCGGCGCGAAAGGCTATTTCTCCGCCTACGACCCGACGACCGGCGAGCTGAAGTGGCGGCAGATCTTCGAAGGCTTCGGCCAGGCCGGCTCGGTCGTGACGGCCGGCGGCGTCGTGTTCGTCGGCACCGGCAGCAACATCGCCGGCTACTTCTTCGCGTTCGATGCGAAGACCGGCGAGCGAGCTCTGGAAGTTCAACACCGGCGCCGGCGTCTTCTCGTCGCCGTCCGTCTACATGGTCAACGGCGAGGAGTTCGTCGCGGTCGCGTCCGGCGGCGGCGAGCGCGGACGGCGCGGCGGCGATCTCGATCCTGAGCTTCGCGTTTGCCGTCTCGCTGAGCGTTCGAGGACGAGAGGTCGTCGCATAGATGCCGTTCACCACACACGAAACCCTGAAAACACGAAACCACGAAAAACCTAAATGGGTTTCTGTTTTTCGTGGTTTGCGATTTCCTGGTTTCGTGCCGGTCGAGTTTGTGAGATGCGTTCTCGCCTTACGCGACGAGTCGATTTCTACGGACGCGGGTGCTGCACGAAGAGCGGCCACGCGAAATCCGGCACTGAACTGTAGAGTGAGGATTGTTGGTCCCGTTCGGATACTGATGCGGCTGACGTCGTCGAGGAATGTGAAGAACAACTCGTTGCCGTCCGGCGTTGCCGGGTTGTCCGGTTTGAGAACGCAGTTGTGTCGATGTCGCGCCGGTCCAGGTCGTCCAGTCGCCGCCGCGTCGAGATTGAACGAGTCGAGATTCAGCAGAAGACAGACTCTTGATTTGCGGGATTCGATCGAGATCTGCCGGATCGAGCGGCAGCTCCGCGATGACCGGCAATCCCAGGACGACCAGATGCACGCGTTGACGGCGTCGAGCGCATGTTGGTCCACGTTGCCGAGCGTAAAGAACGCGGACCGGTTGCGCTGTCCGGCCAGCGCGTCTCGATGCAGCTCGTGGAAGCCGGAGGTATGACACGCCACCGCCGCGATTGATCACGTCCGGACGCCTCGGCGCCAGAACGCTGCACGGCGACGCCGCTTTCGAGAATCCCGCCACGGCAATTCTGCCAGATGCGAATCGGCAGCCAGCTGTTGGATGACGTCATCCGTGATTTGACGGATGAGCTTCCGTCATCGGCGAGGCCACGGCGACGTTGACGGATAGCCGGCGGGCCGGCCCGGTTCGGATCGATCTCGGACGGAAGCCCAGCAGTTTGTTCCAGACTGTCGAGAAACGCTGCGGTATCCAGCGCGAAGTGATTCAGCGGCCGTTTGGGAAGATGGCGATGAAGCCTTCCGCAATGTCGCCGCCTTTCGCCAGCCAGGAGTCGCGCAGGAACGGTGCGCCGGTCCCGCTCGCTCCATGAAGCATGAACACCGCGGGAGAATTCGCGGGCACGCCGGCGGAAGGGACCCACACGGCTTGGACCGACGCGTATAGCCGTCGGCTTCCATCAGCCGGCAGTTCACGCCGGGGACGTACCGGAATACCGTTGACGCCGACGCTATCGCAGGAATCCCGAACGGAGCAACGCTCGGCGCCGCGTGAACCGACGCGACATCGCCGAACCCCGACGACGGCCGGAGCGCCAGAAACCGAAACATAGCGAGCGATTGTTACGCGCATCTTCATGACACCATCCTCTGAACTGTTCCCTAATTGGTGTCAGTCGAGGACGAGTCGTTTTACTGCAGATGCGCTTCGAGACGCTCGGAATCGGCGAATCGGGCGCCCTATCGGCCGCCTGGTCCGCCGCCGCGACGGCCCGCGGCCGGGCATAGCCCCGATCGTCGGCTCTTCCGTGCTCGTCCCGCGGCCGCGCGCCGGCGGCGTCCAGCCGTCCATCGACGGCCCGTTCTGCACGAACCGCACATCCGGACTCAGCGGATTGCCGGTGAGGTACTGCGCGCCCGCGTTGCCCCAGAACTTGCCGGCGTGGAGCGTCGCATTGCGGCTCACCGTCAGCAGCGACTGGTATCGCGGGTCGGTCTGCGCCCAGCCGGAGAAGCGCGACAGATCGTTGTTGCCCTGGATGACGACGTCGATGCCAAACGTGCTCGGCAATCTCGTCCGCGTTGATGATGCCGTCGAGCGTCTCGAGCATCACGACGACGAGCATGTTGTCGTTGAAGGTGTTCTGGTAGCCGCCCGGCACGCCGGCCCAGACCGAGCCGGCCTGTCCCGAGCCCGAACTGCGACGGCCAAACGGCGGGAACCGCGAGTATCTCGCCGCTTCCAGCGCCTGGTGTCCGTCTCGCATCGTCGGGAAGATCAGGCCGATCGCTCCGAGGTCGGTCGCCTTCTGAATGCTCGATTCGAGCTGATCCGGCATGCGGATCATCGGCGCGGCGCCGTCGGGGCCGGGACACGCCGCGATCATCTTCGCGACGTCGTCCCACGACATCGTGCTGTGCTGCATCTCGAACCAGACGAACCCGTAGTGCTTGCGGACCTCGCAATAGAACTCCGGATCGAACCTGCTGATCGTGTAGCTGGTGACCTGCTTGTCGCTGAACAGCAGCTCCTTCGCCTTGTTGTAGAACGGACGCTTGTAGTTCGCGCTGACGTGCGACTTGCGTCATCCAGCCCCAGCCGCGCGAGTCGACGGCCGCCGGATCCGCGCCCCAGACGCCGGTCACCAGATTTCCCGGACCGATGACGGGCGCGTCGGCGCAGCCGCCCCGCGCTGGCCGTCGCCGCGGCCTGCCGCCGTCTGGCCCGCGTCCTGTCCACCACTCGCCGTGCCGCCGCCCTGCCGTTGTGCCTGCATCGTGGCCAGCGCCACGCATGCGAACACCAGGACGCTTGCCGGGATGATCAAACGGCTCCTCATTGCTGCCTCCCCTACTGGAACATCCACCTCGAAGGCGTCGGGGAAGTATTGCATACGGCGTCGCCCCGTCGATTTCAGAGCTGGACGCGCGACTGTATGCTGACGCGATGAACGTGACCAAAGCGTCGCCGCTGCGTCTGGGCCGGCGACGACCCGCTGATGCAGGCCTACCACGATCGCGAATGGGGCGTGCCCGAACGAGATCCTCGCGCGCTGTGGGAGGTGTTGACGCTCGAAGGGTTTCAGGCGGGACTCTCGTGGGCCGTCGTGCTGCGGAAACGTGAAGCATTACGCGAGGCTTTCGCGCGAGTCAACCAGCGATCAGTTCGACGGCGTGGCGAACGCCAACGGCGTGGCCGATCATGAAACCGTCAGACGATAGAGACTGATCCAACGCGGTTCGACTCCAGTCAGCGCGGTCGTCGGATTCGACGCGCGACCGGAGAGCCGAGTGTCAGCCGTCCGCAGTCATGCTCCCAGTGGTGTCAGGTTGTAGCAACGCGCCAGTTCGTTGATGTTCGCTCGCAGCACGCTCAATAACGTTCTGCCTGCGTCACGTAGCTGCCACGCACCATGACCTGATTGATTTTGCGCCCGTCGTCCAGAACGTGTTCCACCTCGGACTTGGTCTCCATCCATTTGTCGGTGGGGTCGAACTTACGCCGCAGCCGGTTCGTCGAGCGGTTCAAGTCCGACAGCGAATCGTCCAGCTCGTCTTTCTTGTCCTTGGCGGTCTCTTTCTGCGACTCGGTCGCCAGTGCGACCGCGTAGTGCGCCCGGTCGCCTTGGCTCCCTCCGCCTGATTTTTCCTTGCTCGGCCCTGTTCTCCGCCCACTTGCGAAACTCATCCACGCCGTCTTCGCACCTTTGCGGATTCGATCGCCGACCTGTGCTTTGGTGAAAGGTAGTTGCGCCAACGCAAAGCCGCCCACCGCTAACCACGCGAGGGCCGCGCCGATCACGATTTTCTAGTCATCATCACAAACCTCCAGCCCAGCTCGCCACTAGCCCAGGTTGTCGAGCGCCGCGTGTGTGACGGCTCGACAGCGACGCCGAAATGCGCACTTGTGCGCAGCAGTATCCCACGTCCGCTGGCTCGCTGTTTGAAAGAGAGGACGTGGAGTCAGCCTATGCCTCGGGTCACGATACGAACTGGTTTCTTCACGCCGGACGGTCGGGCAGAAGAGCTCAGCGAATTCCTGTGCGATGCGCCCGGCTGTCCGAACGTCGCGACGCAGGTCGTGGGCGTCATCAGAGAGATCGGTCTCCGCGGTGGTCGTGTGCGAGCAACACGCGGCGTCACGCGTCACGTCGAAACCTGCCCCACGAACCGAGGCGAGAATCCTCACAGTAACGGCCATCACGGACGCAATTTATCCGCGCGCTAGGCACCTTTCTTTATAGCCCGAGTTCGCCACTTTGACCTTGATGTTCTTCGCCGCGACGTCCAGCACGACTTCCTGCGGATACGACGTGCCGTCCGTTAGCTGGCCGAAGGTGACGTTCAGCGTCACGTCGTCTTCCTTGGGCTTCTCGACGTACCGAATTGACTCGATAGGTGAGCATCTTCTTCGCGCGCCATATCGAAGCCGATCGACAGAAGATCTCACGGCTTGAGATAGCTGGAGATGTTCAATGCGCCGGTGCCGCCGGACGGTGCGACCGCAACGTTTCCCGCTCCCTGCGCCGCCTGAATCTTCGCGGGATCCGGCGGCGCAGTAGCGGTGGACCGAGCGCCGCCACCTTCTCCATGTATCCTTCATGTCTTCGACCTTGTTCTCGACGATGGCTTCTTTCATCCGGCCGCCACCGCGTCGGCCGCCGCCGCCGCCCTTCTGCGCGGGCTGCGCCGGCGCGCGCGCCGCCGACGGGCGTCTTCTGCACCTTGCCGTCAGCGCCGTAGGAACACTGCTTCTGTTCCTTCTTCTTCACTTCGCCCTTCAGGCTGACCTCCTGGTGGTCTCGACCCACGAGATGCTGTCTCAGCGCCGCCTGGTTCTTCGCGGCGGCCTCCTTCGATCGCGGCCGCGCGCTCACTCGCGGCGACGGACTCTGCGCGACGACCGACACGGTCAGCGCCGCTCCGACGAGGAAGCATCAATCGCCTTCATACGGTGCTAAGCCAGCGATGTAGCGGCAGTACGTAA
>ERZ1370068.11011-contig-9662_pt1 | contig 39899 bp, 75 predicted proteins | sample MGYA00561227_ERZ1370068 | MGnify/ENA primary metagenome ERZ1370068 (study PRJEB38410, sample SAMEA6850437) | metagenome | study: Metagenomic assessment of the ecological functions of the soil: analysis of the soil microbiota associated with the... | reverse complement strand
TTGTACTTCGTTCCGGTTACGTATTGCTATCGTCCTCGTCGAACAGCACCTCCTCCGCATATGTGCCGTGCGTCCTGCAGCCCAGCACACGTTGACCCGGCCGCAGCCGCGTCACACCGGGACCGACAGCCAGCACGACACCGGCAGCCTCCACGCCCGGAATCATCGGCAGCTGCCGCTTCGGCTGCGAGCGCCCTCGATTGCCAGCACGTCGGTGAAGTTGACACCGATGGCCTGCACCTGAAGCAGCACCTCACCGGCGCCCGGCACCGGGCGCGGCCGCTCCTCGATGACGAGTGTCTCGGGTGGTCCGAATGCGCGGCAGACGACCGCTCTCATTGGCGACTCTCTGTGGTAAATACTCCGCCGGACATCTTCAGAACCTCAACACGGGCTGCAGGGGATACGTCAGTGGAATTCCAGTTCATAAAGGTCGAGTCGCGCGATCACCTCACCACGATAACCTTGAATCGGCCGGAGGTCATGAACGCGCTGCACAAGCCGATGCACTTCGAGCTGCAGGCGGCGTTCGACGATTTTGCCGCCGACGCGGAGCAGCGCGTGTGCATCGTTACCGGCGCGGGTGATCGAGCGTTTTGCGCAGGCAGCGATCTCAAGGCAGCCGCAAAGTCCGCAGAACATCACCGCCGGTGGCTATCCAAAGAGCGGTTACGCGGGCCTCATCGAGCGCTTCGATCTGTACAAGCCCGTCATCGCGGCGGTCAACGGCGTTGCCCTTGGCGGCGGTTTCGAGCTTGCGCTCGCCTGCGACATCATCGTCGCTGCCGACACCGCGCGCTTCGGCCTGCCTGAGCCGGCTGGTGGGCGCCGTCGCGCTCGGAGGCGGCTCTGCACCGGCTCGCCAGGCAGATCGGGCTCAAGCAGGCCATGGGAATGATTTTGACGGCGCGTCCGGTCAGCGCGGACGATGGTCTGCGGCTTGGTTTCGTCAATGAGGTAGTGCCTGCAAGCAACCTGCGCGCAGCGAGTTATCCGATGGAGCGAGCACATTCTCAAATGTGCCCCGCTCGCCATCCGCGCCTCGAAGGAGACTGCGTCATGCGTGGGCTCGACGAGCCAAGCCTCGCGGAGAGCCTGCGCAACCAGCACAGCTATCCGGGATACATGGGTGGAGAAATGCGGGAGGACACGCGCGAGTCCACGAGCTCGCCGAGCAGCGCACCCCCGACCATGAGTCTGACCGGCAGCGCCCGATGATGGCCGTGATTCAGCGCGCTTCGTCCGTGACAGGCGTGGATTCGCTGAAACGAGCGGGCATGGGCTCTCCAGCGCCTCGCCCCACCGTTCGCGATGATCGATTGTCCGGTAATCCACCGTGCCTCTTCGCCTGCGAGGAACTTCACCACGCCGGTGATGTCCCTCCGGCATGCCGATGCGACCGAAGGGCGAGACTCGAAGCGACGGTCTTGCGGTACTCCGCAGGAAGTCCTGCGATCATTTTCTGTCTCGACCATGCCCGGAAGTACGCAGTTCGCCGTGATGCCGCGTGGACCGAGACTCGATCGCCGCCAACCTCGGTGAGCGCGCCGCACCGCCGCCTTGCTCGATGCGCGTACAGCGCCATCCCCCTCGAAACGCAGCAATCGTCGACGATATCGCGCACGATTCGGCCGCGCGGTCGTTCAGAGAAGCCGCGGCTGCCTGCAGCAGAAAACCAGGCTGCGTACGTTCACCCCTGAAGATGCGATCGTAATCAGATCTCGGTGATCTGCGGTGAGCGGCGTCACCGCGGCGACGCCGGCATTGCACACGAGTATGTCCGCACGGCTGAAGCGCCTGCTCGGCAAACGCGAATATTTCCGCGGCCGACCGTGGCTCCGCAATGTCCGCACGGATGCTGTCCGCGCGCGCGCCGCTCGCCGTTATCGCGCGGACCGTGTCCGCCGCAGCGACGACGTTCGCGGCATAGTTGATTACCACCGCGGCTCCATCCAGCGCGAGCGATTCCGCGATGGCGCGCCCGATTCCTCGCGATCCGCCCGTGACGATGGCTACTTTTCCGCTCAGCGATCCAGTCATGACGGCTCCCCGGCCACGCCATCCCGATGCGATGTGCTAGCAGACGATTATTTAGCTATCGTGTTATCGTACGACAAGTTGCGCTCGCCTGGTGCAGCCGCTGCGATTGCCACGAGGACACAACAGCATGGCCGCCAACGATAACAGCGATCCCGAAGTAAAGGCCTTGATGCAGCGGGTCGAGGAGTACCGGCGTCTGTACGATTTCAAGCGCCGTCCGTTCGACCGTGAGTCCGTCGCGCACCTCTACAAGAAGGACGAGGATTTCACGGCATTCGATATCGCTCCGCCGGTCGGCGGGTTTTCCGGGATGGTCCCAGTACTCGACCGCCTGGTACCGGGTTATGAAGAAGTACGTCGGAAGTGAACTTCGACTACCTCGGCGACCTCAGAGTGTTCCGTCGCGGGGACGTAGGGGTGGTCGTCCGTCTCGTGTCGCTGGCACGGCGTCACGGCGGGCGGCGCGTCATTCAGCAAGGACATCCGGGTTACGCTGGTGTGGGTGCGCGAGAACGGCGAGTGGGTGATCACCCACGAGCACGCGTCCGCACCCCGCCTGACCGAGGTTGCCAGCGGCGAGTCCGTTTGACGAGCGGTCACCGCGACCCTGCCTGATCACCTCCGCAGCAGGCTTGCGCAAAGCCGGGAGCCTTCCCCAGGTCTGGAGCAGCGCAAATGTCGAGAATCATGTCGGTAGCGCGATTCAGGATTCATCCCGGAAGAACCGAGGGAGTTCACGGCCCTGGCCGCCGAGTGCGTCCGCCTGGTGCGTCAGCACGATCCCGGACTTCCCTCTACGAATGGTTTTATCAACGAAGCCCGGACCGAGTGCATCGCGATAGACAGTTACGCGTCCTCCGAGGCGGTGCTCGCACACATTCGTAACGTAGGCCTGACGATGCGCAAGCTGCGAACAGCTTGCCGACGTTTCGGTCGAGCTCCTGGGCAGTCCGTCGCCCGCGCTTCTCGAAGCGCTCTCGTTCAGGTCGGACGGAATCTACGGACTGCCTCGACGGGCTTGCATAAAGAGGCCAAGTCGCTCCCGCCGCCACGTTCGTGACGCCTGAAGTACATCGAATCGAAGTTCAGAACGGGGAGTCGGTGGCGATCGCACTGGTATCCGGCCACGCCCGGTGCGCATGCGGCGCTGTTCGTTCATGGCTTTGGCTCAAACCGCCGCGGCGAGAAGGCCACTCCACTTCGGCCAGAGATTCAACGAGAGGGGTTGGGCGTTCGCGGCCCCGGACCTGCGCGGCCACGGACAATCGGACGGTTCCGTTCGCGATCTGACGATGAGCGGGATGTTGTCCGGATCTGATGGCCGCAGCTCGATGGGTCAGGGAAACGGGAGTCGCTGCTGAAATCGTACTGATAGGGTCGTCGATGGGCGCAGCGGTCGTCGCGTGGCATGCGCTGGCGAAGGGGGCGAATACTGGGCCCGCTCGTGATGATCGCCCCGCGCTGAAGTTTCCGGGAAATCTGCCGGCAGACCTGACGCCCGATGAGCGCGAGCGCTGGCGGCGGACGGGCGCGCACCGCTTCCGGAGCGCGTGGATAGATCTGGAGATCCGGTATCGCCTGGTGGAAGACGGTGTGCAATACGATCCGGAGGTGCTCCTGCATCGACACGCCGCAGCGACTCTCATCATCCATGGGATGCGCGACGACACCGTGGACTGGAACGACAGCCTCGCCTTCGCCCGGCAGTGCGGCGCTCCCGTCGGATCTGTTCCTGGTCAACGACGGTGACCATCGTCTCACCGACCACAAGGAGCTGATGTTTGAAATCCTCTGGGCCTGGCTTGCGCGGCAGACCCACACGAGCCCGGCAAGGGTCGATGTATGATCGCCCGCGTGCGAGAGGGTCTTCAGACGCGTGGCGAGCCCACGGTGACCACCGCCGTACCGGCAGCTGTCGCTTCCTCCGGGCTCATGCTGCTGCTGCTTTCGCTGACGTACCTCTCTCCTACTACGACAGGCTGGTGATGGTCGTCGTTGGAGAGATGGTGAAAACCGAGTTTGCGCTCTCGGACAAGCAGCTTTCGCTTCTCACCGGCGCGTCCTTCGTCGTGATCTACGGCATTTGTGGCATCGCGGCGGGATGGCTCGTCGACCACTACAGCCGAAAACGCGTCCTGATCTGGTCACTTTTTCTGTGGAGCTTTCTGACAGCGGCTTGCGGGATGGCTAATTCGTTCATCCAGCTTGCGATCGCGCGGGCCGGGGTCGGCATCGGTGAAGCCGCCAACGTCCCGGCAGCGATCTCCGCCATCGCCGACCGTTACCCGCCAGCCAGGCGGCCGATGGCGGTCGCGATCTTCTACGCAGGCGGAATGGTGGGCATCCTCGCCTGTTTCCTGCTGGGTACCTGGCTGGCGACGCGGTTCGGATGGCGTGCGGCCTTTCTCGTGGCCGGCCCACCGGGCGTGATCGTTGCCTTGCTCATCGCGTTTGCGTCTCCCGAGCCAGTTCGCGAAGCACCGCGCCGCAGCGCGTCGCTCGACGCTGCCGGGCAATCGTCGTTTCTCCTCGTGTGGCGCAACCGACCCTTGCGCTGGCTTCTCATCGCCGGTGCCGTGGCGGCCTTTATCAGTATCGGCATGGTCCAATGGCTGCCGATCTTTTTCCTGCGCAGCCACGGACTGAGCCTTCAGCAGGTCGGGCTATACTTTGGCCCGGTGCTCCGCGACGGGGATGACGGCTGGCCTGCTGCTCGGCGGCTGGCTCGAAATCGTGTCGCCTCCCGGTCGGTGACCGACCTGATCTGGATCTCTGCCTGGACGATGATCGGACTCGTTCCGCTGTACCTGCTGATATTCTGGTTGCCGTCGTTGCCGGCGGCGCTTGCGATCACTCTCGCCGGAACGACCATGAGCGTGCTGTACGCGCCGGCCTACAACGCAGCATGGCAGACGATCTGCGACCCGGGGCACGCGGCACCGCCGCCGGCCTCTCATCGTTCGCGAGATGCGATCCTCGGTGGCGCAGGTTGCACCTTCCTGATCGGTATCCTGAGCGACTGGTGGGCGCCCGCGCTTGGCAAGGACAGCCTGCGCTATGCACTCACGGCAGGCATGTCTGTTCTGCCTGGTGGCGGGAGCGCTTTTCATGTATGCGGCTCGTCTCGCCGTCGCCGAATGGAAACCAGCGGGCGATGCCGCCTGACCTTCGCCTGTCGGAGCTCGCGGCCCGGGTCGGTGAGGACCTGGGCGCTTCCGCGATGGCTGGAGATCTCGCAGCAGCAGATCGAGGAGTTTGCGCGGGTAACGGGCGACCATCACTGGATGCATGTCGATATCGGGCGTGCGACGCGCGAGCGCGGCGGCACGATTGCGCACGGTCTGCTGATCGCCTGCCTGTTGCCGATGCTCGGCGAGGAGTTGGCTCAGGTAAGCGGTCACAACGGGTGGCTACAGCTACGGATTCGACAAGCTGCGGTTTACCCACCCCGTGCGTCCCGGACAACGGGATCCGCCTGCGACAGACGCTGCACGGCGTGACACCGACACATCGCGGCCAGCTCGTCACGCTCAGGTGCGTCGTCGAAATCGAGGCGTGGAGCGTCCCGGCCCTGGTCGCGGACTATCAGGCGCTCTATTACCCGGCGTAGCAGCGGACGACAGCTCGCACCGCATCGACGCGCGTCTTTGTATCTGTTCCGCGCCCGCTCAGATCGTGCGGCCGACGATCATGCGCATGATCTCGGACGTTCCGGCGAAGATCCGGTGCAGTCGAGCCGCGGTGTACAACCGCGAGACCAGATATTCGTCCATGTACCCGGCGCCGCCGTGCAGCTGCACGCATTGATCGATGATGCGCGCCTCCATCTCGGGGAGCCACATCTTGGCCATCGCGCATTTCGTCAGGTCCAGCCGGCCATTGGCCTTGTAGTCGCGAATCACCTCGTCGAGATACGCGCGACCGACCGCCACGCTCGGTCTTGATCTCCGCCAGTTTGAACTGGGTGTTCTGGAAATCGAAGATCGAGTGCCCGAAGGCCTTCCGATTCTTTACGAACTCCACCGTCTCGTGAAATGCGCGCGTGGACGCCGCGTGCGCGATCAGGGGCCGGGTGAGTCGATCCATGTTTACGCCGCTCAACAGGATCCGGAAGCCGTCGTTCTCGACTCCCTATGAGATTGCTCTCGGGCACGCGCACTGAATCGAAGAAGAGCCTCGCCGGTGTCTCCCGCATTGCTGCCCATTTTCTTCAAGGAGCGCCCGCGCCGGAAGCCCGGACGGTCCGCTTCGACGATGATGACGGAAATGCCCTTGTTGCCGGCTGCCGGGTTGGTCTTGCAACCGACCATGAACGCGTGGGCATTGGCGGCATTCGAGATATAGCGTCTTTGCGCCCTTGATGACCCATTCATCGCCGTCGCGAACGGCGGACGTGCGTATGCTCGACACGTCGCTGCCAGTATCCGGCTCGGTGGATGGCGAGGCCGAAGCGAACTTCGCCCTTGACCATACGCGGCAGCCACTTGCGTCGGTGCTCCTCGGTCCCGCAGCGATGAAGGATTTCGCTGGTGCCGTCGCCGATCAGCGCGGTGGCCATGCTGGCTCCGGCACGGCTGTAGCCCAGTTCCTCGGCGATGACGAGGCGGTGCAGGAAGTCCCCGCCGGGTCCGCCATATCTCTCCGGGATGTCGACCCCCAGGATTCCGGCTTCACCGGCCTTGCGCCAGAAGTCGGGCTCGATGTCATGGCTCTCCAGCCATCGGTCGACGTTCGGCTCCATTTCAGTCTCGATGAAGCGACGGAACGACTGGACGGAAGACCTCGTGCTCGGGATCGTAGAGCGAAGCGGTGTACGGATAACTCATGAGGTGCTGCTCACGGATAACGAGGATGGCCTATGCCAGCGCCTGGAGCAGCGTGCTGATCCGCATCAGCACCTTGTTGGTGTACAGCGCGCCGGACAGTCCGGAATTTCAGATCGTCGAAACGGCCCTGGTTGAAACCAATTTCAGTCTGGAGTGTCATGACACCGAGCCGCGTCTGTCCGAGCAGGATGAAGTACTCCAGATCCACCGGATTGAGCCGATAGCCGCCGGCGTCCGCGTAGAAATTCGGGAACTGCCGCCAGCCGCAAATACCCTCCGCGCTGTAATGGATCCAGCCGAGGTCCGCGGCCGGATTGCCGGCGTGCAGAAATTCCCAATCCACGATTGCCGAGACACGATCACCGTCGATCAACAGGTTGTTGAAGTTGTAGTCGCCATGCACGACGGCGCAGTCGCCGGCAGCCCGGTCGATATGCGAGTACAGCCAGGTGAAGGCAGCGTCCATCACCGGAACCGGGAAGCCAAGCGCCGTGAAGTCGGCGTAGGACTTGTCGAGGTCCTCGCGCACCTGATCCTCGGCTGACAAATCACTCCCGTGAACTTGTGGCACGACTGCGATGGGCGTCCGATGCACCTGCGCGAGGCACCGTGCCACGTCGGCGGCCAACACGGAATTTGGAGTCGGAGCCTGGAAATTGTCTGTCGACCAGGCCTGCACCTTTCTTTCGAAGACGATGAACGGGCCGTCGAGCACTTTTCCCGTAGGCTCGAGCGCGAAGGGTCTTGGCAGCCGAATGCCAGCGCCAGTGCAGAGCAACCAGCGGCGCAAACTCGTCGCTGACCGTCGTCCCGAGAAAATTGAACGCGCGGTCGATGCGCAGCGCGATTTCAGCGGGCAGGACCCGGCTGTTGCGCAACTCTACGAGAACGGTTCGCTTCGAAAAGCCACGCGAGGCCAGGGCAACGTTTGCGATTTCGACGGCTGGGTCTTCATCGAGCTTACCGACCAGATAGTTCCGAAAGGCGGGTCGGTCGAAGACTTCGCTCTGCAGTTCGCTGTTCGCGGCGAGAGCGTCGCCTTGCCGAAGTTCCGCGGAGATCGCGTCCTCGCAGGCCCGGGCGAACGCACCGTCGGCCTGTGCGAGCTTCTTCCAGCTGCCAACCCGGTCGCGCCCCGAGGTCCGGATTCGCGCGCGCTTCGCAAGTACCTGTTGCAGGCTCGCACGTGCGCGATCAAGCCGCGAGCCAGGGTCCTCACTCGCTGCATGAAGGCCGGCGTCCGACTCACCCAGTACACCGGGCAAGCGCCGCGTACTCGGCAAGCAGCGCGTTCTCCATTCCGGACCGGTCACGTTCGTCTACGATCAACCTTCGCGAGCAACGTGGTCATGATGTCCAGCCGTGCACGCACGGACGCAGGCGTACCTCGGCTTTCAGCTGCACGCAGGCCTTGCGCAGCGCCAGTAACGACTGCAGCAGCGCGTCGCTCACCGATAAGCATCCTTGAGCGTCGGATGTCTGCCGATCTCGACAAGCCCGATACCGGACTCGCCAGTCTCGAGCAGCTTCAACGGAGAAAAGGTCTCGAGAATTTCGTAGGTCGGCTCCCCTGTACCCGATTTCTCCGCATGCAGCGGCACATCCGCGTAGCGACCGGCAATGTTGGCTTCGATCGTGAACGCCCGACCCTGCACGTCGCGGACCGCGAAACGGGTCGTTTCAGGCCAGCCATTGCTGTTGCCCGTGTGGCTGACGTCGATGACGCGTAGCGCTCGTTCGCCGTCGGCATCGCTGACGTAGCCCTCCTTCGCCCACAAGCCAGGCCGATGGATTGTCTCGAGCGCCTTGATTCCAAAAGCGCGCTCGGGGAAATTGAGCCCAGTCCAGACGTGTCGGCGGGAGATGTTGTCGGTACGCATGCTCCAGGAGTGGTCGCGATATCCCAGGCCGTTCAGCACGATCCTCCGCTCGCGGCCACCCGACCGCACGGTGATCGTCCCGGAAACTTTCATGGACTGCTGCTGGTGGTTGTAGGGAAGGTTCAAGCCCAGGGTCATGCGACCTCCTGGAAGGAAGCGCAGCTCAGGGGCTGCGATCTGCAGGCGACGAAATCGAGGTCGGTCGTCGCGCCTCGAACGTGATGGCGGCCTGCAGATCGTCACCCTCGTAATTCAGATCGAAGCGGCGATTCGCGGTTCCGCGTAAGTGCAGGTAAGCTTCCCGTCGGTGAGGGCGGGCGCCGAATCGAAATTGGCAGGAAACGGCACCTCGCTGGCGTATCTGAAAGGCTGCCCCTGCAGGGCGAGTTCAGCGCGAAGCGCGAGCGATTGAAGAGCGGCTCATTATTGAGATGCGAGATGCCGTAGATCTCGTTCTCCCTGTCCATCACGATGAAGAAATAGGTTCTCCTTCCATCGCAGATAGGCGTACGGCGGAACAGGGTGTGGACGATCGTCATGGTTCGTGGTCACGGGTAAGGTCCTTCCGAATTCCGGAGGAACCGGGCGCCGATCGGTGGGAACGGCTGGCGGCCAGTACGCTCGCGTCGTTCCGCAGGTCCGCGATACGCGTGAGCGATGTTTGTGTCGATCTCCTGTCGTATGCTTGCGCACCACCCCGCCGCAGTGTCAACATCTACTGGGTAGGATCGCGACACGTACACAATCGTTGTGACATCAATGGCTTACAGACAACTCGAAACCCTGATTCTCCGCCACGAGGGATTCGGCAATGAACCTTCAATACGCCCTCGATCACCTGGCCATCCTCAATCTCTACGCTGCGTACGCGCATGCGGTCGACGCCAACGATGGCGACGCATACGCCGACTGCTACACCGCCGACGGCTGGACGGACATCTCGAGCTTTCGCGTCGCCCGTGAGCTGGCGCGAACCGGTCAGCTCAGCTTCGCCGACGAGAAGGGCGTCATCCGAGGCCGCGACAACCTTCGCAAGGCGGGCACCCTCGTACAGCTGCATCACCTCATCGGCAACGTGCTTGTCCGTGGAATCGAAGGAGCACCGAGCGACGTGTTCAGCGTACTTCATCGTCTTCGCTCCGGACGACGGACGCGTGGAACACTACGGCCGGTACGAGTCCGAGCTCTGTACGCTGCGAAGACAGCTCGGCTGGCGATTCGCCTCCCACGTGGACGTGGCGCTCTACGAGCGCGATCGCCTGCCGCCGCTGGCGTCCAGGTGACCGTCAGCGGGCGATCGCCCAGGCAGCAACAGCCGGGATCACATGATCTCCTTGATCAGTCTGCGAGCTTCGAGGTCCTGGTAGGCCGCCTTGGTGCGGTGATTGCCCAGCACGCAGACTTCCAGGCCATAGTTTTCCCGCGGCGCGGTCAGCCAGCCCAGATAGAAGCTATGGTGCGCTGTGCGACGGTATTCGGTCCACAAGACCTCGATGTCCGGCGCGCCCTGCACTCCATGGGAGCACAGCCTGTCTCTGTAGAAGGCCAGCAATTCGCGTTCCTTCAGGCGCCGCGTGTACACCGACAACGCGTGTGGAGGAGATATCCCACGTCGAACATCGCAAAGCCGCGGCAGTTGACCTGCCAGTCGAGCAGCCCGCCCCTTCCATCCTGCGTCAGGTAGGTATTGCCAAAGTGCGCATCCCCGTGCAGCAGAGTCTGCGCAAGACCGGCGTGGTGGCGCTTGAGGGCCTTCTCCCCGAAATACAGCTCGGCCTCGTTCGTGCCGGCCTCTTCAACGAATTCGCGTTTGTATTTCCTCGCGCGCGAGCTCATTGATCACGTGCTCGCGGATGAATTTGTCGAACCACTCCTCCATCTCTCCCGTCGACCTGGCCCTGTACCCAGGACGGGTCCGCCGCCAGAACTCGGCTCGAGCCCCAGAAGCGCGCATGCAGCCGCGCGTAGGTCTCGAGCAGTGCCTCGTACGCCGGCGAGATTGTCCGCATCCATCATCGAGCTTGACATGCGGAGAACGCGGAGATAGATCCTCGAGAATGAGCACGAATCGTCCACTCTTCGGATCGAAGCGCCCCACCCAGTCCGAGCGGCGCTTCGATGTCGGAGCTCTGCCCCCGAGGCGCTTGTAGAACGCGACCTCGTTCTCGAACAGCGGCCCGAGCTCAGGATTGGAGCAATCGATGTCATCCGGAACGGACATCTTGACGAAAATCTGCTTCGGCAAGGTCTTCGACGTCGCTGGCAGTATCGAACCGCCAATGACACCTGGGTCGAGGTCGAGACGGATCCTGCGCTGTCGGCGTCCCCGTAGTTTCTGACCTTCGACGATCTCGGCCGACTCACTTCCGTGCCCGGATGCAACTCGGAAATCAACTGGGTCAGGACAGAGGGGGTCAGCTCATGCGGATGGGAAGGGATGTCCGTGTTGCTATCCCTCACGACGACCGCGTGCGCGCGTGCGCACCACGACTCATGCGTGATGGTCATCATCGTGCGCGTAGTCTCGACGTCGGAGAAATTGCCCGCGAAGCTGTACATGCCCGAGTGAGCCCGCCGTCGATGTTCAAGTACTGTGCCCACGACCGGAGCGGCGACGTCGGATGCGAGGTACAGACATCCCGGCGATCTCCTCCGGCTTGATCGAGACGACCCAGGGGTGCGTTGCGCCTGGCGATCTCCTGCGGCGTGATGCCATCGACGCAGTTCTCCGCAAACGCCTCGGTGTCGACGTGACCTAGCGCGAGCGCATTCCACGCGAATACCCGAGCCTGCCAGATCCATGCCGGCCGATCTGGACAGGGCATCGGGAGTACCGCCGCCTTGGCCACCGAATACGGTGCAGAGCAGCGGACCGACGTTGCGGCCGCCATGCTCGAGATGTTGACGACGACTCCACTGACCCCGCTCTAGCATGCCGCGACCGAGCTCCTGCATGAGGATCAGTGGCGCAAAGCCTGACCGCGAAGCTCAGATCCCAGTACTCATCGGCTTCATCGAGCGGGTTCTGGTATTTTCCGGCGGTCAGCGCGGCGTTGTTGATGAGACACGTCGACCGCACCGCAGCGCCGCGCAAGATCCCTGCAGGCAGCGCGGGTAGAAAGATCGGCAACTTGAACTTCGCCCTTGCCGCCCGCGGCATCGATCGATGCCAGGACGCGCTTGAGGCCTGCCTCGGTGCGAGCCGACAGCACGACGTAGTCTCCGTTGCTCGCAAAGGCCCCGGCGATGGCGGCACGACGCCCCGGCTCGCGCCTGTGACCAGAATCCGACGACTCGTCTGATTGGCCATCCGTCCTCCCGAGGCACGCGCTGCGCGCTGTTAAGAACTTCTCTCATCGGACGATAATGGACTATAAGCATGCGGTCAATTTGACGACCGCGACGATCGAGGTGAATTCAGACCGTTTGCTATATACGATGCGTTAATTCGCATGCGTCTATCGGACGGGAGCAAACGCATGGGACCGCTGAAGGGTTTCCGGATTCTCGAGATGGCAGGGATCGGGCCCGGTCCGTTCTGCGCAATGATGCTTGCCGACATGGGCGCCGAAATAGTCCGGATCGATCGGGCATCCGGAAGAACGCGCCTGTTCGGACGGTGATGTTCGCCTGGACGTCACCGCCAGGGTCTGCAAGTCACTGGCGCTCGATCTGAAGAAGCCACAGGCACGTCAGGCGGTTCTCAGACTCTGCGCCGACGCGGATGTGCCTGATCAAGGCTTCCGTCCCGGGTGATGGAGCGACTCGGGCTCGGACCCGAAGCCGTGCCTGGCGAGAATCCGCGACTGGTCTACGGCCAGTTGACTGGCTGGGGTCAGCAGGGGCCCTCGCCCGGCTCGCGGGACACGACATCACCAGCTACCTTGCGATTTCGGGCAGCCTGTACATGTTCGGCCGCGCCGAGGAGCGCCCCTGCCGCCACTGAATCTCGTCGCCGACATGGGCGGCGGTAGGCGTCATGCTCGCGTTCGGCATGACTTGCTGCCCTGCTGGAGCGGGTTGGGTCAGGCAAGGGGCAGGTCGTCGACGCAGCAATGGTCGAAGGTGCAGCGCTGCTGGCCACATCCATCATGCGCAGAAGGCGATGGGCTCCGTGGCGCAGCGACCGGGGCGCAAATCTCCTCGATTCCGGCGCGCACTTCTACGAGGTGTACGAGACGAAGGACCGGGGGCACATGGCGGTCGGTGCGATCGAGGCCGCAGTTCACGATCTGCTGCTTCGGGGCCTGCAGATCGATCCCACCACCGTTCCGCCGCAGATGGAGCGTGCCGGCTGGCCTTCCATGAAGCAGCGATTCGCCGGGATCTTCCGCTCGCGCACCCGCGAGGAGTGGACGCGCGTGTTTGCCGACAGCGACGCCTGCGTGACACCCGTGCTGTCACCGAAGAAGCCGCCAGCCATCCGCATTCGCAGGCGCGCGGCGCCTTCCGGGACCGCTACGGGGCTGTGCATCCGGCCCCGGTGCCGCGCTTCTCGAGATCCGAACCCGCGCCGCCGGATGCGCCACCGGAGCCGGGCGAGCACTCGGATTCGGTGCTGCGCGCGTTCGGGTTCACGGCCGGAGAGGTCGACGAGCTTCGCTCGTGCGGCGCCGTGGCATAGCAGTTGTGACTGGCGGGCGGCCGTTCTCGCTCACGGCCCCATCAGCAGTCCGCCGTCGACCATCATCGTGAGACCGGTCACGTAGTCCGAGTCGCTGCTCGCCAGAAACAAGGCGGCGGGCGCGATATCGGTGAGCGGATCTCCAAGGCGGCCGAGCGGGACCTGCCGCGCGGAATCGATCTTGTGCGGGTTGCTCTTCTGGTATTCGTCCAGCGCGTGCGATCCGCGCCGCCGGATTGATGACGTTGACATTGATGCGGTATCGGCCCCACTCGCGCGCGGCAGTCCGCGTCAGCGCGCGTATGGCCTCCTTCGTCGCGTTGTAAGCCGCACTCCCGGCCGATCCGCGCTGACCCGCCAGCGAGCCAAAGTTGATGATCTTTGCCGCCCCGATCCTTCATATGGGGAAACACCGCCCGCATGCACCAGAGCGTGCCCATGAGGCCCCGTGCGCAGCGTGAAATCCCATTCGGCATCCGGGATTGCTTCGAGCGGCAGAGGCTGCGGAAACGGCATCGGCGTGTCCGGTGTTCCGAATCCCTGGGCGGCGTTGACGAGGATGTCGACGGTACCGAAAGCCGCCACAGTCCGCCGCAACCAGTGCGTTCACCTGCTCGGGCTGAGCCACGTCGCAGCTGACGCCGAGCGCCCGCGCCCCGACCGCCTGCACTTCGTGCTGCACGGCTTCGACGGTCGCTGCAGTGCGCGAGGCCGGGACGACGGCGGCGCCTTCGGCACCGAATGCGAGGGCTATTCCGCGGCCGATTCCGCGTCCGCCCCGGTGACGATCGCGACCTTGCCTTCGAGCTTTCCCATGGTCGAGCGTGCGCAGACCGGCGCGGCGACCGCGCCTAGGCGGCGGACCGGCGGTCGAGACACTGGCTGCACGCGGATCGTCAGTGACGACAGCGTACGGAATGCGTACCCGCCGCTGTAGTCGAGCGGGTCATCCAGCACTTCGACGACGAACCGTTCGAACATGGCGGGAAAGAACTCGCCGAGCTGCAGCTTGGCGAGCAGAGTGAACCGATGCAGTGGTGGATGCCGCGGCCGAAAACCAGCGACTCCTTGATCTGTCGCGACAGATCGAGAGTTCATCCGGAGTGGCAAACACGCGGGGGTCACGATTCGCGCTTGCGACCAAAGGTAAACGACCTCACCTCGCCGGATCGTCTTTCCATGCCACTCGAAATCCTGCGAGGCGACGCGGGATCTGACTCGCAGACATGCGCGCCACATGGCGCATGATCTCCTCGACCATCTGCGTCTTGCGGTCGGGATGACCCAACATGTACTGCACCTGAGCGGGCTGCCGCGCGCGAGCCAGCCTACACCGAACGCCATCGTAGATGCCGTACTCTCGTGACCGGCGAGAAGCGTGTTTACACACGTGCCGAGAAGCTCGGCGTGAGTGAGCCCGTCCGGACCCTCCGCGGCGGCAGCGAGGACTGATAGGGAAGTCGTCCTGCGGGTGTGCCCTGCGACGTGCGAAACTCATCGTCGAATACCTTGTCCATCTCGCGCATGGCGCGCTCGCCGTCTTCAAGCAGATCTACACTCGGCCGCGCCGTCCCGAGCGCCGATGACGATCGAATTCGCCCAGTCGCGCAGATTGTTCAGATGAACCTCAGGCACACCCATCAGGCTCATGATGACGCTGCCGGTCAACGGGCGAGCGATTCCTTCGATGAATTCGAACTCTCGACGCGCCTCGGCCTTGTCCAGCAGTTCCTGAAGGCGCTTCTTGACGAAGATGCGCATCGTTTCAACGTTCGACTTGCTGAACGCCGTGTTCATCGGCTTCCGTAGCCGGCTGTGATACGGCGGATCGGTCATGTTGGCAAAACGTCGGCGTCGCGCTGGTCAGAAGAGGGATGCGTGTCGCCCAATCCGACTCGGGAATTGCTGCGAACGCAAGCTTGTCCAGGCGCACGTTCGATAACGGAAGTCTTCCGCCGAATCCCTGGGCTACGTCGGCGAAACGCGTGACGAACCACCCTTCTGGATCTCACTCCAGAATATCGGCTCCGACTCGCGTATTGCGGCAAGACGGGGGATCAATTCGGGCCCGAGCGCCTGAAGATTCGAGAGATCGAAATCCAGTTCGGGCGACGTTTCGTGAGTCGCAGTCATCGGCGATACTCCTTCACGGCTCCGTCAGTCCGGTCACCAGGGTCACGCGGCCTGCCGCCTGTCGCGCGGCGAGCCGTCCGAGCGCCTGAGCCGGCGCGCTCGAGTGGAAAGGTCTCCGTCACCTGTGGACGAAGCTTCTTCTCGCCGTACCACTCGAAGAGCTGCCGCATCACATCCGGGACTTCGCCCGGCGAGTCGCTTATCGGCGACGGGCTCGATACCGAGTATTGCGCCGTTCTTGTTGAAGATCACGTGCATCGGGATCGACGGGATCCCCGCCGAAAACCCGATGGACGGGTAGCGGCCCTTCAACGCAAGCGTTCGCATCGCGGGTTCGGCGTAATCGCCGCCCACGAGGTCGGCGATGACTTCAAATCCGCGGCCGTCCGTTGCCTTTCTTGAACGCCGATGCGAGTTCCTCTTGATCGGCCATCGCCAATGGCCCGCCGCTTGCATATCTGACGATGGCGTCGGCACCGTGCGCCTGAGCCACGGCGAGCTTTCCCACGGTCGAAGCGTGCCGCGATCACGCGTGCGCCCACCGCCTTCGCAATTTCCGTGGTAGCGATCCCCACGCCACCTCCTGCTCCGAGCACCAGCACGGTCTCGCCGCTCTTCAGGCCGGCCCGGTGGATGAGCGAGTAGTACGCCGTGAAATACGCGGAATAGAAGCCGGCCGCCGCCTGCATGTCCATCTGATCGGGGATGCGGCACACCTCCAGCTCGTCGGAAGCGAGCCATCTCCGCGAAGGCGTCCGAGGAGGCAGGTGCCGAGCACCCGGTCACCACGCTTGACAGCGCGTACGCCCTCACCGACCTCCGCGACGATCCCCGCAGCCTCCATGCCGGGGATGATGGGGAAAGCCCGCGGTCATCGGCCGGCCGAAGTGCGCATCGAGCTTGGCCGTGTTCAGCAACGACTTGCCTTCGACGACACGGTTGTCCACGAACTGGACGCCGGCCGCGTGGACGGCAACGATCACTTCGCCAGGCCCTGCCGTCGGCGCGGAGCAACGGTGTCGACCTCCAGGTGTCGGCCGGTCCGTACGCCCTGCAAAGGACTGCGCGCATCTGGCGACTCATGAAGCTTGCAGAAAATGCTCGTGCGCAGGCCAGACAGACCGTACGCTAACGTTCTTTACTCGTAGCGAAGATCAGCAGGTCGCACAAGCAAGGGCGGAGGCCTGGCGTTTGAGGTCAATCAGCAACGGCAGGGACTCCGTGGTCCGGAGCAGTGTTCACCGCCTCTCCAGGGGCCGCCGCACGCCGTCGAGGCGAAGTCCGGTCACACGCCGCGCAAAGGCGCCGAGGAAGCACTGGCCTCGAGCCGGGCAATGCGTTGCCCGGAGACAATGGTGCGGGCCGGCGCTGAAGATCAGGGCATTCTTCGCCTTCCGTGCCGGATCGAAAGTCTCCGCATCAGGCCAGCGCCGCCGGATCGCGATTGGCGGCGCCGATGAACAACTGCACCTTCAGTGTCGGCAATGAGCCTGATCCCCGCGACCTCGGCCTGGTCCGTCGTCGTACGGTAGATCGACGAGGTTGGGCCTCGAGACGCAACGCCTCGTCGAACGCCGACGGCAACAGCGACGGAGCGCGACGGACCGCTTCCCATCGATCGGGGCTCGCGGCACGCCAGCAGTGTCGTCGCGATGCCGCTGATCGTCGTATCCAGACCGCCCCGCACGAGCGTCGCGCAACCACGGGACCAGCGACGCCGGTCAGAAGTGCCCCGGCAGCCTCGGCAGCGAGGACCGCCCGCCAGATCCGCCCGGACCACCGCCTCGTGTGTCTGTTGCCCGAGGTACCAGTCCTTGATCGACTCCAGCGCGGCCTGTGATTCCTCGAACAGCTGATCGCGCGGGCCAGCGGCGTTCGCGCTGGTGGTGGCCGACGATCAGCGGAGGTTCTCCGGGTTGATTCACGCCGAGCGCCGCCGGGAACGCGCTGTGCACGTAGCGCTGCGCGAGATCCCGCACCCCGTCGAGCCGTCCCTTCCGCCAGAACCGATCGCACAGGTGCTCGGCCTCGGCCGAAATTGCTCACGCCAGCCGCGTATGACGTCGGCGCAGGATCTGATCCATGGCGCGACGAATGACCGTGTGGCGCGCTCGCGGACCAGCGGGCTCGGCTCTGCCATCGCGCCGGGCTGCGCAGGTGCGCGAGTTCCCACGCCGCCCGACGAGCTGAAGCCCGCGGGATCTGCAGGACGCTAAAAACGTCGGCGTGACGGGCTGCGCCGTACGTCGCATATCGCTCGAGCCACACGACGGGTCCGGCCTCACGGAGCTGCTGCCGCAACTCGGGTAAGGCTTCCGGCGGAGGTGACCAACGTCGAACGGATCGACGCCGAGCCGCGGCACCCGCAGCGTCGATTTTCGCGTCGGCGCTCACTCACCAGCGGCGGCGCGACTGGTAGTGCGAGATCCCGGCTCGACCGCTCCGCCGCCCGCTCTGCGGCGCTCACGGCCGGCGTGTCCGGCGGAAGGTGCCGTCGCAGTTCGGCGAGCTTCACTCGCTTCACTGAAGGCATCGGGAACGAGCTGGCGCTGTGCCACCGCCAGAACATTCTCCCTGCCGCCAGCCGGCGGAATCGAGCCAGTTCGGCACGCCGGGATCCCGCAACGCGAGATCGACGAAGCGAACCTTGCCGTCGATGGGCTGACGCAGGCCTGCGTGCCGTTGAATGCGGCGCTGTGGAAGATGAAGTCGATCGCGCTGTAGAACGGATCGACGAGCTGCACGCTCCAGTAATGCACGCTTTCCGGGATCTCGCTCTCGAGGATCAGGGCCTCGTCAGGGCGAACTCGAACAACGCCTGGAAGTACATCTGCGCGGCGATACCGCCGTGGCCCTGGAACCGATCGCCGATGAAGGAGTTCGTGCAGCCATCGTCCCGCAGCTTCTTCACCAGCCGCAGCAGGAACTCGTTGAGCCGAGAGACGAAGCTGGTCATCGTCCGCATGCGCGCCGCCGTCGAATCGGCATCGGAGGCTCGCATGCGCGCTGTGGTCGAGCCGCTCGAGCGACCACACGCCATCGCGCTGCCCGGGTCTCGACTGTCACGTGCCGGGCCACCATCCCGGTCGTCTCCGGCGGCAGTGCATGCCACGGTCCGGTGTACCCTCCGGCCGCTCGACACCTATCAGGAGGCTGAACTTTCGATCCGTGCGCGGTGGCTATCGACTGCACATCGATCTCGCCCAGCGTCGCACCATGCACCTGCCCGGTATTTGCACCACCCTTGCGGAACATCAGCGACGCGATCGTCTCGGTCCCCTGTGTTCCGGACACGCGATAGGTGCCTCGTGGGTCGATCGGCGCAAATCCGTAGATCGTGTCGTGGTTGGGGGCGCCCCATGGAAACAATGGCCCGGTGTGCGGCACCCAGTCCGGACTTTCCACGTTGGTGCCGAACACCTGCACGTAGGCCTGCGCCAGCAGCATCAGGATCTGCCGGTGATAAGCGCGCGCGCAGTGACGGATCGGGATATCCGATCTCGCTCGCGATCTCATCTGCCGACTGCAGCAGCTCGAGGACTGTTTCGAAACCGGGGCGTCTGTCATGGCAGGAAGTACCAGCGTGACATGCGCCAATACCCGTTCCCCGACGACGCCGTCAACGCAAAGCATGGGTGGATGCGCGGAGGATCCTTCCGCGCGATCATGCCAACGCGGGATCGGTAACCATCGCAGGCTGCCTCGACGCGGAGTGCCGGAACGTGACGCCAGGATCTACCAGCGATGACCCTTCGATCGCGCTCGACTGGGATGCGCTGCTGGAGCAGCTGAACAGGCGCGTTGGCCTCGAGACGAGCGCCAGCGTCACCGAGATCGACAGAAGCATGATCCGGCGGTTCGCCGCCGCGATCGGAGCGGCGAGCCAGTTGTATTTCAACGAGGAATTCGCGCTGACGACGCAGTTCGGCGGGATGATTGCGCCGCACCGCGTTCGTCTCGAGCGTTCGTCGTCGGTCACATTCCGGAGATCTTCGCCACAGTACCGGCACCGGGCGGACGCTCCATACGGACGACACGGCGCGCACCTGGCGACCGATACGGCCCGGCGATCCGCATTACCTCGTTCGCACGCTATCGCAGAGGCGCAATGCGCAAGGACGGACGACAAGGACCGATGCTTTTCCAGAGCGCCGATCTCATTCTGGACGATGCCCTCCAGCAGCCCCGTGGCCCAGGTCCGGATCGTTTCTGTCAGCTTCTGAGACGCACCGGCGCTTTGAGATGAGCTCATTTGAGAAAATCCCAGGCCGGCGACAACGTGCCGCTGTTCGAGCGCGTCGTCGATACCGAGCAGCTCGTGCGGTACGCCGGCGCCTCCGGTGATTTCTCGCGCCAGCACTGGGATCACGAGTACATGGTGAACCAGGGCTTTCCGGGCGTGATCGTGCATGGCTGGCTCACCTTCGCGATCATGTGCGAGGCGGTCGCTCGCTGGATTCCTCCTGAGGTTGCGACGGTCACGGGTTTCACGGTCCGTTACCATCGACCGCACTTTCCCGGCCCGATCCGCTGCGGCGGCCGTGTCGTGAGCACGACCGACGATGAGCGGCCGCCACGCGTCCCTGACCCTCTGGGCGAGGGATGGAGACGGAAGTGGATACCGCAACGGCGTCGGTGACACTGACGTTCGGCTGATTCGGTGCCTGGCCCGCACGGCCGGGCGGACCTGTTGCATTTGACTGTTCACTGCGACGTCGCTTAGGAGTCGCTCGACGTGCCGGTGAGAATCCCGGCTGAGCGCGATTCGCGGCGCCTTTCGAGTTCCACGGATGGGCGGTTCGCGTCACCGACCCTGGTGAGGAGGCGGCATGGCCGGAACCTGGGCTGACATCGGCAGGGAATTCAGGCGCGCGTCCGCCATCCAGAGAATCGTCCGCAGCGTGGCATCGGGAGCTCCTGAGCGACCCGAAGCCACTGGATCTTGATCGCGTGCCGCCGTCGCCGCAGGCTGCTTACCCCGGAATACCTGACGAAGATCCTATGCGCCGAGCATCCGGATGCCCAGGTGACCTCGATCACGCTGGGCACCGCGACCTCCGGCTCGGGGGACCGCTGCGCCTTCAGGGTGACCTACAACGCCGCGGGTGACCAAGCGCGGGCTTGCCGCGGGACTTGTTTCACGAGTGCCTCAAGAGCTTACTACGCGCCTGCACCTGTTACGTTGCGGTGGATCATCGCAGAACGAGCCGGGTTTCTAGCAGCGTCATCCGTCCGGAACTCGATATCGAAGCTCCGCACTGCCTACCACTCCGTACTGGAGCCGCGCACCTATCGCCTGTCGATCATCATGGGACGACGTGGTCGTCTCGAAGGGAGCAACGAGCTTCTTCGAGGTGAAGCACGCCAGTGCTGCGCACGGACATCGAAGGCATGCTGACGCATCCTCGCCGACACTCACGCGAAGTACTGGGAGAGTCCTCGGCTCGACAACGAATTCCGGTGGTTGATGAAGCCGGACGAAGTACTGTGCGACGTTGACCGAAGCGGAATGGAGCTGCGCGAACTCACGGCTACCGGGTTCGAGAGAGCCCGGTCGGTCGTTCACTCCCGCGTTGTCGACCCGCGGCGAGAGAGATCTGGAGTGCCTTCGTCAAGTCGATGGACCTCAGCAGCCGGGCGCCATTGACCTACCTTCACGGCGACCCTCACCTCAGGAATTACTACAAGACTGCCTCGGGCCGGGTAGGCCTTTCCGACTGGCAGTGCACGATGAAGGGCGCGTGGAGCCACGACTTCGCGTACGCGATGCTGACGTCGTTGCCGGTCGAAAACCGTCGAAGCTGGGAGAAGGAGTTGCTGAAGTTCTATCTCGACCGCGTCAGGGCAAAGGGCGGCAATGCTCCCACCCCGGAAGCGGCCTGGGAGCTCTACCGGCGCCAGACTCTGTACACGTTCGTCGGCTGGTTGGTCACGATCGGATTCCGGAGCGCTGCAGCCGAGCATGCAACCCGACTCCGAGGTCACTGGAGATCATCCGTAGGGCAGCGATCGCCGTCGACGATCTCGGCAGCCTGGCGCTGCTCCGCGGCTGACGCCGCAATGGACGTCGTAGCTCGCCCACCACGACGGGAATCATGAACCGGAGAAAGCGCCATGCCAGCGCTGGAGCAGTTCTCTATTCGGCGGATCGACGGTGACGCGTGGGATTACGTCGTCGAAATCGTCATCCGCGACGGCGAAACGCTGCAGTTCACCGCGTCGGTGGAAGATCTCGACCGAATGTCGCTCGCGATCGATGATCAGCTCGCCGTGATGGTCGAGGCTGCAGAGAGACTGGGTCTGGAGAAGTAGCACGGGTTCCGAGGCCTGGTCGCCGGGGCCGCGGGCCACAGGCACCGGCAGCGGGGCAGGACCAGGAGGACCGATGGCTTCTGTTCCAAAGTCGATCTCTCTCGCGTAGGGACGGAGCCCGTCTCGACGGAGCCCTACATACTCGCCGGCGTATTTTGAACTCGAGCGCGAAAGGATCTTTCGCCGCGTCTGGCTCTTCGCTCTGCGCGTGGACGAAATCCCGGAGCCCGGCGACTTCGTCGTCAGTGGACTTCGACATCTGTGGTGCCTCGGTCCTGCTCGCCCGAGACAAGGATGAGAAAGTCAGGGCGTTCCACAACGTTTGCTCTCACCGTCAAGCGAAGCTGGTCTGGGAGGATCGCGGTAAGCGATCGGGCTTCACATGCCGATATCACGGCTGGCGATACGGCCTCGACCGGCGAGCTGCGGAGCCGTGCCGGACGAAGCGAGTTTCTACGATCTCGATATCGAGGCCTGTGCGCTCGCGCCGATCCACGCTCGACACCTGGAATGGATTCGTCTTCGTCAATTTCTCGACCGAGCCGGAGCAATCCCTCAGTGAGTATCTCTCGCCGATCGCCGCCAAGTTGAACGAGCACTCCATTTGCGGGCCGACCGTCCTGCGTGGTCCTGACCGCCGAGATCGACGTGAATTGGAAAGCGATGCTCGACAACTTCCAGGAGACCTACCACCTGAGCTTCATTCATCGCTTCAGCGTCGGCGACAGGGCCGTCGCCCCTGCAAATCCGTTCGGGCACCCGCTCGACTTTCAGTTCTTCGGACCGCACCATCTCCATGAGCATCTGGGGGAATCCGGCACATAAGTCTGCCCCGATCGAGGCGCTGGCAGGACGATTCGGGGGCGTGAGCGGTGCGGGTGCTACCCAGCAGACGGAGATATCGAGCGATCCGGGACCCGAACTGGCAGTTGGATGTTCATGGAATCTTCCCGAATCTGCTGCTCGAGGTCGCGCCGACGTTCTTCTATGCGATTGAGCTGATACCGATCTCGCCCACGCGGACGCGGTGGATCTCGCACCACTATCTCCCCAAGGCGGAGAATCCGTGTCAGCGTTTCAGCCAGGAATACAACGTCGCTGCCTTCCGCGATACCGTAGCGGAAGACCTTGCCGTGCTCGGAACCCTGCAGGCGTCCATGATGTCGGTGCCCGCAGGTCCATTCACTTCCAGTCGCACGAAGTGCTGTGCAGGCACAGCTACAACACGGTCGAACGCTACGTGCGGGAGAAGTGATGGAACGCATGCTGCCGGCGGAGTTTTCGCAGCTTGAACCATTCACTGATCGGTGGGCGGTGGCGACGATGGCCGGGGCGATTGCGTCTGCGCATCGAGAGCTCCGCCGAAGATCGTCGTCAGTTCTATGAGGCGATACTTCCCGCCGCCGAACAGGCGCTGGAATATCTCGGCCAATTCTCACTCGATGAACTGCCGCCGGAGGCGTCGCGCCTGCTGCAGCTCATGCTGTCGCTGGCGGAGATATCGCTGACTCAGGAGGTGTACACCCCTGAGGTTGAAGCCGTGCATGCGCGGAGCAATCGCCTGATCCGCGTACTACGAAGGAGCTCGACGGCCGCTGAGTACCTGCTCGATCGGCCCTGGCTCAGCCTGCACGTGGGCGAAAACGGGACCTTGAACCCGTAGACACCGCGAAACACGAGATTCGGCGCGAATTCGCCTTCGACGATCTCCAGCGGCTCGAACCGCTGCGCCAGCTCGGCAAAGAACTCGCTCAGCTGCACCTTCGCCAGCATGTGCCCGATGCAGTGATGCAGACCAGGCGCAAACGTCAGCGACATGTCGTTGGCCCGCTGCGAGGTCCAGCTTCTCCGGATCCGCGAAGACCTGCGGATCACGGTTGCCACCCGCGATCATCAGCATGACGCATGGTCGTCCTTCCGGATCTTCCGCCCGCGCCACTCGAAGTCCTGAGCCGCGAGCCGCGGTTGAGCCGTCGACATCGCTGCGTAGCGCATCAGCTCGATCGCCGCTTCGAGGCCTGCGCTCGGGATGCTGACGCAGTGCCTCGCCAGTCCGCGGGTTGCGCGCCAGCGATGCGCTGCCGAGCGTCATCGAATTGCTGGTCGTGTCGTGCCCCGCGACGATGATGAGGATGAGGCGCCCGATCATCTCGTCGACGCTGAGGGTGTCGCCCTCGTCGTGGGCGTGTACGAGCGCCGTGATGAAATCGCTGCCGGGCTTTACACGCCGCGCCTCGATCTCGCCGGTGAAGATTTCGGCCATCTCACTGACGACGACCTCCAGCTGGTCGAGCCACTCTGGCTGCGGATCAAACGAGGTCAGCGCGCGCGTCACGCCATCCGGTCCAGGCCTTCAGGCGCCTCCAGATACGTTTCCGGCATGCCGAGCAGCGCGAAGGATCACGGCGCCGGGCAGCTGGCGGGCTACCCCTTCGTTGAACTCGAGCGTCGCGCTGCGCGCGCGGCCCGATCCAGGATCGTACGCGACTCGCTCACGGACATACGGCCGCAGGTCCTCGACGATCTTGCGGCTGAATGCCTTCACAAAGAACTTGCGCAACCGTGCGTGCTGCGGGCCGTCCATGTTCGGCAAGATCTTCGGGCATGTAGCGCAGTGAGTTGGGATACCGCCTGTGGAGCTCGTCCGACGGCATGACCCGCGCCAACACCGCCTCCATCTTGCCGTTCAGCAGTGGCAGTGTCCCACTGAACCCCTCGATGACCTCGGCGTGACCGGTGACGATCCAGCAATGCGATTTCTCGCTCCAGAACAGCGGATCCTGGTCGCGCAGTGCACTGAGCTTCGGCAGCACCCGTCCCCCAGCGGGGCAAGGCTCGCAAGCTCGACGTCGACAGTTGGTGACGCGTTCATCGCTGGTCTCCGATCACACGGTTTCGATCCGTAGGCAATGTAACCAATACCTGTCCGCAACGTCAGCAGCAGTTCAGTCCTTCCAGCCGAACAGGATCCTTTGCGCCTCTCGGTCGAGAGGCATCGCCGCCTCGATCGGCAGGCCGTTCCACCACGCGTGGCGCGACGCGCTGCACTGGCCGGTCGCGATGCCACCCGCCGGAAACCAGCGGGCGACATCGGCGTAGGTGTCCAGATCGAGGCCGTTGCTCTTCGAATAGAGCAGCCAGCCAGCACGCCATGTCCGCGATCGAATAGTCGCCACAGACGTAGTCGCGGCCCGGTCAGCCGCTTGTCGAGCACGTCATACAGGCGGGCGGCCTCGTGGCCGAAGCGCTCGATGGCATAGGGGCACCTTTCCCGCGCGAACAGGAGCGGAAATGCCGCGTCTGTCCCATCGTCGGGCCGAGGCTTCGCCATCTGCCAGAACACCCACTGCAGGACCTCGGCGCGCTGCCGGGCGGCGCGTTGGCAGAAATTGTCCAGTCTTTTTCGGCCAGGTAGACCAGAATTGCGCCGGATTCGGCCAGTGCGATCGGGGGTCCGCCATCGGCAGGAGCATCGATCCACCAGGAGCTGGTATGCGTGGCGTTGGGGTTTATGGCCGAATGAGCGACTCCGGAGTACTGCTCACCCTTCGTCACGTCGCAGCCGGAATCGAACGGAACGGAGAGCCCCATCTCCTCCAGCGCGATCAATACCTTGAAGACCACCGGGCGACCGCGCCGTGTACAGATCCAACATGACGGTCTCCCTGCGGGATGACAGATGCGCCCGGCTCAGTGCGCGCATCGGCTATTCCGCATGGAGCGCGGGCAATCAAGCGACTCCGTGCGCTGCCACACGATAGGCCTGCGCACGGCTTTCACGCCTGCACCATGGCACGGCTCCGGGGCCGTGCCGCTGGCCCCGTACTCTCTGCCGGGAGCACGAACGTGGTTCCAGACGAACTTGATCAATCCCCGTACGGCCACGATCCGCAATCCGAGCTGCCACACACCCCGGTCGCCGGGATCCCCGACGCTGGACCGAGCACTACACGTTCTACGGCTATGACCCGGGACCGAGGGTCGGCGTGCACATCTCACGTCGGGCGCCTGCTCGCCGATCCGCGCATCTGGCGCGCGGTGATCCAGGTCTATTTGCCGGGCGACGAACTGCCTGGTGGCGAAGTACCACGGACGCGACGGCGATTTCCGCGGACCCGGCGCCGGCCCGTTCAAGGCGACCTGCGTGGAGCCGCTTCGGCTCTTGGACGATGGATTTCGACGGTGCGCAATGTTCTCGACCTCGCGCCCGGCCGTGCATGCGGAGCATCCTGCGCGACGGACCGGCAGAGCCGGTCAGCTTCCACGCTGACGCTCGAGGCGGCCGGACCGCTGTTCGGCCGGTGCAGGACCTGATCTGAGCGGCAGGACGTCCAGCACCTTCCACTTCCGAGCAGATCTGCCGAGCCCGCGGCTACGTCAGGTACCGAGGCCAGGCTCGTGACGCTCGACGGGCATGGGCGTGCGCGACCACTCCTCGAGGTCCGCAGGGACTACGGCCCGGTCGTCGCGGACATCTGGTTCCACGGGCTGTTCCCCGAGCGGCCGCGATCGTGCAGACGCAGGTCGTACGCTTCGAGCAGGCGGAATACCAGACCGCCTATGTCTACCGCGGGGACGGCACCCGCACGAGATGACCGACGCTGCTCGAGCATCCGCGCGTCAATGTCGCGTCGACGCCGCCGCGCAGCATGGCTGCGGATCCGCTGATGCGACCCCGATCGCACCTTCCGGATTGTCATGCGATCGAGAACTCGGGAAGGAGGTTATCGAGGCGGAGCTGCTGCACTCCGGCGTCATCACCTACTTCGCGCCCGTCGAGGAGTTCCTCGGGACGGACCTGGAGCGTCCGGGCGGCATCCAGATGTGCGAGGCACCGGTACGGTTGCGCTGGAACGGCGAAGAAGGCGTGGGCATCCGCGAGCGGGTCGCGCGCACCACTACGCTTTACTGAGCGCGCCGGACGGCACGCGTCGGCACCGCCGACAGGTGGCCCGAGGTCAGTCAGCCTCGACGAAGACCGATCCGTCCCTCGACGCACACGCGATAGGTCCTGAGCGGAGCCGGGCAAGGCGGGCCGAGCACTGCGCCGGTTCGATCATCGAATTTCCCGTTGTGCCACGAGCACTGAATGACGTGCCCTTCGAGCGCGCCCTCCTCGCCGAGCAGAGGCCTGCATGTGCGTGCACGAATCGGCCGTGACGTAGAACCGGCCATCGACGTGGTACACGGCGAGCGCACCCAGATCCGGCACGCGCACCTGCATGTGTGAGTCGGAGTCGAGTTCATCGACGCCACAGACCCTGACCAGCTTCGGGCTCACGCACGCTTCCCTCCTCCGTCACTTCGGTCACAACAGCGCGCCCGCGGCGCTGAGAGCGTCGACGCGCGGCGCATCGACGCCCCAGGCGGCAAGCGCCGAGTCCGCAATCGGACCCGGGATGGCAGGCGCCGATGCGATCGCTCCCGGGGTCCTGCTGAAGCGCGGGAACCGGGCCCGGCTGCAGCACACCACCCGGCTCGCAGAAGCTGCCGCGCGCCACGGCGTGTGGATGCCGGGCGGCCTCGCTCGGGGCCAGCACCGGTGAAACGCATGCATCCTTTCCCGAGAAGACCCGCTCCCAGTCGTCCCGCGTCCTGGTTCTGAAGATCTCGGCAAGCCTGCGCTTCATCTCCGGCCAGGAGCTTCGATCCATCTGCGCGGGCAGGGACGTCGCATCGAGCTCCAACCCACGCAGCAGCTCGGCGTAGAACTGCGGCTCGATCGCTCCGACGGCCACATGGCGCCGATCCTTCGTCTCGTAGACCTCGTAGAAGTGAGCCCCGGTGCCGGACATGTTCGTCCCCGGCGCGTTCGCGTCAGTGGAAGACCCATCGCCGACATGACGAACAGACTCGTGCCGAGCGAAGCGGCTCCTTCGAACATCGCGGCGATCCACGACCTGCCCGCGACCGGAGGACTTCGCCTCGTACAGCCCGCAGACAAGACCGAACGCGAGCATCAGATCCGCCGCCGCCCATGTCGCCGACCGCGTTGCCTCGGGCGGAGCGGACGCTCACCGGCGCGGGCGAACGGTGAAGCATCCCGGAGAGAGCGATGTAGTTGATGTCGTGACCGGCGCTCTTGGCGAGCGGCCCGGTCTGGCCCAGCCAGTCATGCGTCCGTGAACGAGACGCGGATTCCGTCGCGAGGCAGACGTCGGACCCAGCCCCAGCCGCTCCATGACGCCCGGTCGGAAACCCTCGATCAGCGCCGCCGCCCCGCTCACAAGATCGAGCACCAGTGACAACCCCTGGCTGTGCTTCAGGTCCACCGCGATCGACGGCCGTCCACGATTGGAGCTGTCCTTCGTGGCATCGATCGATCTGGCGGCGTAATCGCGATGCCCTCCTTGCGCTCGACACGCAGGATGTCGGCTCCGAGGTCGGCCAGCAGCATCGCGGCATACGGTCCACGGGCCGATGCCTGCGATTCCCGACGATCCTCACCCCGGACAACGGCCCCGCGCTCATACCTCGCACTCCTAGTGACGATGCTGTCGCAGCGGATCATCGTGCTCTGTTGAAGGCGGCCTTGCGCTTCCCACGAAGGCGACTGACGCCCTCCGCGAAGTCGTCGGTCGCGGCAGCATTCGCCGAAGCATTGCGCCTCGAGCTGAAGCTGTCGCTCGAGTGAGTTGCCAAGCGGACTGGTCCATCAGGAACTTCGCGCGGCGAACGCCTTCCGCCGGTGCGGCGACGATCCGGTCCACCAGGGTCGCGACCGCCGGAGTCGAGATCGGCCATCCGGCACGACCCGGGTGACGAGCCCAGCCGGCGAGCGCCTCTTGCCGCGCTGAGTCTCTGACCGAGAATCGCCAGTTCCTGGCCTTGCGGACGCCCAGCACGCGAGGCAGGTAGTACGAGCTGGTAGCCGTCCGGACTCGCTCCTATGTTGACGTGGGCCAGCACGAACACGGAGCTCTCGCGCCGCAGACCGCGAAATCGGCGCCCGCGACGAAGCCGAGTGCAGCGCCCGCCGCAGCTCCCCGGCACCTTTGCAACGATCGGCTGAGGCATCTGGCCAAGCTGCACGAACAAGCGTCCCGGCCGACTGTACGCTGCCCTTCGAATTCCGTGCGCCGCTCCGCCGGTGAACGATTCAGCATTTCACTGAAACCCTGAACGTCGCCACCCGCCATGAAGTGGTCGCCCGCGCCCGTGATCAGGACACACCGGATGCTTCGTGATCCCGCTCGATCATCCAGCAAGAACTCGCCGCATCGCCCATCAGCATCGCCGTATGTTCGCCGCGTTACGCACCGCCGGTCGGTTGAACGTGATGCGAGCGACCGGCGCCGTCGATCTCGGTGAGAACGTCCGTAGTCATCGCGGATACCTCCACGTTCACCGATACGGACCGCTGCCCTCGCGCCCGGCCCGGCCGACTGCCGATAGGGCATACCGCGGATGCACCGTTCCGAGCGGTAAGTCCGTACGGAATCGGCATGCCCGATCAGGCTAGCCAGCGCGGTCCGTTTGCAAACTCACGTAATTTTGCTGCGGCGTCAGGCCGCAGGCCGGGACCAGCGGCGCGTCTCGCTTGCGACTCGTTCGCAAGCGTGCTAATTTTCGGTGCACCTCCGACGCGCGTCGCGCGTGGTCCTCGGTGCTGACGCCGGTGGCCACCGCTGTAACATCGCCAGAAACTCACGGCGCACGCTCATCGCCGCCGGCCTTTACCTTACCACACGGTCGCACAATGCAGTGGATGACGCCGATCATGACCCAGGACACCAGGACAGTTTCGTAGACGAGGCCCTCGCTGAACCGCGTCAAGGCCTGGCGCAACTACTTCGCCGCGAAGGTCGGCTTCTGCAGCCACTGGCACGCCGCCTGGCTATTCGCGCGAGCTGCCGTGAGGGCGAGGTCCACGCCAGAAAGATCCTCGGCGAGGACATCCTGTTCCGGCGCATCGCGGCACAGGTCTTCGCCGATGAAGTGACCGCTGCATCCATCGCGGCGTCGCGCTTCGGAAAGCCCGAAGTGCCACACCGAAGGAACGATCAGCTGTTGGTACCACGGCTTCACCTATCGCTGGGAGGACGGAGTTCTCTGCAACATCATCGGAGCGCCCGGCAGCCAGCTGATCGGCAAGCGGCGCCATCAAGATCTACCCGGTCGAGGAAGCCCTCGGCATCGTGTTCGTGTTCGTCAGGCGACGCCGACGCCACCGTTCCGCCGCTGCGCACCGATGTTCCGCCGACGTTCTTTCGACGAAGGCCGGGCGCTCGAGGGCGAAAGCCGCATCGCTCGAGGCCGAACTGGCGTACGGGCCCGAGGCGCGGCTCGACGAGATCCACCGCTACCTGCATCGCGACTCGACGACTGCTTCTCAACACGAGCGCAACGATGCCGCTCGGGCGACGTCGGCGTCCGACCCGCAGTGCGAGGTCGTCGAGGAGGAGAACACGGTCCGAAAGGCGTCATCGACCATTTCAATCCCGGGCACGATGTACTTCGAAACGGACATCGAGGACCAGAAAGGATCGTGACGATGGGATCCGCTTTGCCGATCACGGCCGCCCCGAGGCCGAAGCGCGCGATCTCCGCGTCGGTCTGGCTTCCGGCGTCCTGCGGGTGCAGGGTTTCCCCGACGCGGGGCTCACCGTTCTTCGAGTTCTACACGCCGATCAACGAGAGCGCCAGCACCGATGCTTTCTCGCCATCACCCGGATCTGCGAGAACGAGGACGAGCGGATAAAGTTCCGATCCGACTTCGTGACGCGTTGGCGCCGCTACGCGATCGAGGATTTCCTGTCGCAGGACATCAGCGCGCGTGAATCGACGCAGTGGTTCTATCGACACGATCGCTGCGTGGCTCGAGGAAGTGCTGGTCGAGGAGGATTTCATGCTGATGGAATGGCGCAAGCTCGCCTCAGCGCACGCGCGCGGCGTTCAAAGACCGAGCAACATGGACTAGCGGCGGCCGGAGCCAGAGGGCAAAGAATGAACTCCACGACGATCGACGCACGTCCGCTCTGGAGCGCAGACCACGCGCGCGGCACACTCAGCCGTCGGTTGCAGCGCCGGGCCGTGGTTGGATACCTCGCGATCGCAGCCGCGGGCCTCGCTCCCGGTGGTCCTGCAGCTCCATGCGAAATGGCAGGCGCTCGGCCTCGGGCTCGTGTTGCCACGGGGCGGCTTCGCCGTCGCGGGGGGCTGGAGGCTACGCTCTGCTCGGGCCACAGTCCTGTTCTTCGCGGTCGCGTTAGCGGCCTGGATCTTCACGGCAAATCTCGCGGCGGTATTCGTCGTATGGCTCGGCGCCGCGGCACTCTCGCCGCGGCCTATGCGGGTGACAGGGTCGACCCGCCGCCGCTCCATGGATCGTCTTGGCCTGCGCAGCCGCGGTGGCGGCCTGGCGTGGATCCGTGGGGTGGCGCCATCGTCGACACGTGACGGCCCGCGCCGCGTGTTCGTAGTGAGTACCTGCCTCGAGAGATGTGGCTGCTGCCGCGCGCTCTGGCGCGCCGTGCCCGACGCTGCCAGGCGCGCCGGGAACTGTCTCCGCGCAGCTCGCCGCGCTGCGTTTCTCGATCGACCGCGGACTGCAGCCGGTCGACGAGTTTGCCGGTTTCACGACGTGATCGACCAGTTTCAGAACGCAGCGTCCCTGCGCTACCAGATCAACTACCTGCACTATTCGCTCGCGCTCGCGCAGGCACACTACAGCGCCGAGCTCCATGGCTATCTGTCGCTCGCGCAGCGGAGCCTGCTGACAAGATGACCGTCCGGAAGGTCTGGAGCTATTGGGTGTACGAGAGCCTGCTTGGCAACTTCAGCCTCGATTTCGACCCCATCGGCAAGGACAACATCATGCTGGGGGCTTCTACAACGGCAACCTCGGCATGTACATGGCGAATACACGGGACATGACCCTCGCAGAGCCCGGTTGTCTCCGCTTTCAGCTCACCCGCGCAGGATCTACGAGCACCGATGCGCGGTCTGTCGCCGAACAGGCGCGCTGGAACTTCGAGCACGCCGTCTACTGCCTCTATCCCTGCGAGCCGTCGTTCGCCTACTCGTACTGCAACCAGTTCGGCCTCGTCGGCAGTCCACCTCAACGATCGCGTGTTTGGGCACCTCTGCACGCGCCGGCGATCCTCGCGGAGTTCCGCAGGCGCTTCGAGTGAGTCTCGTCGAGCTCGACGGCAATATCATCCCCGGTCGCATCGATAAGACGGGGTTCAAGATCCCCGGTGCTCGATTTCGTCGCCACGCTGATCGGCTACGCGTGGCTACGGCAATCCCACTTCCCGGACATCGCCCGGCGCAACTATGCAATCGCCCGCCGGGAGTTCATGCGTCTCGACGAAGCACGGCGAGCTGCAGCACACGGCCCGGCGCTTCGACCGCGTCGACATCGGCAACTATCGCCGCAGCGAGGTCTATCTCGTCGCAAACTCGCTGATCGCGGCCCGTGAGCACGGCGACGACGAGATCGCCGAAGCCGCGCTCGACGAAGCTCGACAGGCACTATCGGCCCGACTGGCGGGAGGCGTGCTCAGCTTCCAGTCCTCGACACAGATCGGGGCCCAACTCGTGATGGGCCACCTCGTGCGCCGTGACGACTGGCGCAATGCGCGTGCTGCGGCGGGCCACCGAGGCCGTCTTCCGCGGCCCGGTCTGGATCGAGAGCCAGCTACCCCGACGTTCTCGTCAGCCCGCGCGTGGAGCGGCGGCGAGGACCTCTCGCTCGTTCTCTACCCCGGTGGACCCTCTGCTGAGCAGGTGCTCGGGGTCGACCGGCTGGCCCCGGGCCGGACATACCGGCTCGAGCCGACCGGGGCGACGTTCGTCGCCGACCGCTCGGGCAGGGCCGACGTACCGGTCTCACTGCACGATCGGACCGACGGCTGCGGTTGGTCCCGGTGCACTGACCACTGCATCTGACCGATAATCCTGCCATGACCGAACCAAAGGGCCGAATACGACTCTGCGCCGCGAGCGACGATTGAAGCCGGCGCAATGATCTCGGTGGATGTCGACGGTCTGCCGAAGCTCGCCGTCTACCGGGTCGGTGACGAGTTCTACTGCAGCCAGGACCTGTGCACTCACGGGGCTGCTTCCCTTTCGGACGAAGGGGATCTCAACGGCTATGTGATCGAATGCACCTGGCACGACGGCAAGTTCGATATCCGCACCGGTGAGCCGTGCGCTCTGCCCTGCACCGAGGCGCTCAGGACGTTTCCAGTGACGGTCGGAGGCGACGAGGTCTACAGTGACGTCGCGTGATCCGTGAGGTCCGCTTCATGCCGGAGATCGGGCTAGAACACCGGAAGTTTTCAACGACGATCACCGTCAGTTCCGCGATACGGTGCGGCGCTTCTTCAGGAAGAGACGTCGAGCCGAACTACCGCGAATGGGAAAAGCAGGAATGTTCCTGCCGAGGTGTTCCACAAGGCCGGTGCCGCCGGCATCCTCCAGGCCGGGGTGCCTGGAGGAGTGCGGTGGAGGCGGCGGAGACTTTCTTCACCACGTCATCCTGCACGAGGAGATGGGTTATTCCGTGGCTGGCGCCAGCATGGGCGGCGGTCTCGGAATAGACGGATCGAGCTATCTGATCCTCGCCGGAGGAACCGAGGAGCAGAAGCGCGACGTGGCTGCCCGCTACGCCTCGGGTGAAACCATCGCCGAAGCCTGTTCCACGGAGCCGCAGTCCGGGAGCGACGTCGCGGGATTCCGGACACACGCGGCGCGACGGCGACGGTTACGTGATCAACGGCAACAAGACCTGGATCACCAACGGCAACCTCTGCACCATGGTTCCCGTCGTCTGCAAAACCGATGCGGACGCGGGGGCCAGGGGCATGAGCATCTTCCTGGTCGACGTCGCCACGCCGGTGGTGCGCGTGGTCAGGCCATCGAAACCCTCGCACCGCGGCTGCGCCAACCGAGTCGAATTCTTCTTCGAGAACGTGCGCGTCAGGGCGCGATCGCCTCCCTCGGCGGCAGCGAAGGCGGCGGCTTCAAGCAGGTCATGGGCGTGCTGAACGACATGCGCGTGGCCGAGGCCGCCGCTGCTACCTGGCGGCCGCGGAGCTGGCCTTCGCCCTGACGCTCGAAGTACGTCCGCGACCGCCGGGCCTTCGGACAGCGCGTGCTCGACTTCCAGAATACGCAATTCCGCCTTGCCGAAATCAAGACCGAGCTCGCCGTCGCCTCGCGCGGTTCATCGACCAGACCCTGGAGAAGATCAAGCGTGGATCGCTGACGGCCGTCGATGCCTCCATGGCGAAGCTCTGGCTGTCGGAGCTTCGAATTCCGTGTCGCGGACCAGTGCCTGCAGCTCCACGGCGGGATGGGGTATGCGCACCACGCGTCCCATTTCGTCGATCTGGACCCACGCGCGTGTGCATCGCATCCTGCTCGGCACCTCCGAGATTCACCGCGTTCTGATCGGCAAGTCCCTCGGCTGACGCAAGACCCATGGGTCTTGCGCATGCATAATTGTTCGTATGCGTAGCTAATATTATCGGAACTGCGTGGCCGCCCAGGACACCATCGTAGTCGTCGGTGCAGGAATCGCCGGTGTCACTGCGGCTGGGACGTTGCGCGACGCCGGATTCACGGGTCGCGTGGTTGTCGTATGCGAGGAGCGCGAAGTACCCTACGATCGTCCCCGCTCTCCAAGAGCGTGCTCGTGCACGACGAGTTCGAGCCGCTGGTCGCGAGCCACCTGCCCGACGACATTGCGCTCGTGCACCCGAGAACATCAGCCTGCGGCCCGCCGACTGGTACGAGCAGCAGCGTATCGAGCTGCGGCTCGGTTCGTGCGTCGTCGGCATCGATTCGGCCGCGCACCGGTTGACCCTGCAAGGTGGCGAGACCCTCGCCTACTTCGCGCCTGATCCTCGCTCCAGGCGCGCGCGCGCCGTCTGCCCGTGGTAGAAACCGGACCGGTCGAGGTCGTGTATCTGCGCACGCTGCGCGGCATGGAGCTACGCAGGCGTCTGCGGCCCGGCCGCCGAGTCGTCCTGCTCGGCGGAGGGGTCATCGGCATGGAGGTCGCGGCCAGCGCGATCCTGCGCGATTGCGACGTTACCGTCGTCGAGCTGGCACCGCGGATCATGGGCCGGGCGCTCCCAGAAGAGATCTCCGAGTACGTTGCCTCGCTTTCATCGCAGCAAAGGGGGTCAGGGTGCGTCTTGCCTGCGCTGCTGTCGGCCAGCCACCGACGGGAACACCGGTCTCGCGCTGCAGGATGGAAACGTGCTTCCCGCGGACCTCCTCGTCGTCGGAATCGGCATCGTGCCGAACGTAGAGCTTGCGCAGAGCGCCGGGCTACGCTGCCAGGACGGCATCGTCGTCGACGAGTTCGGGGCGACGAGCGCGCCCGACATCTATGCCGCCCGGTGACGCGGTGCGCTATCCGGACCAGTTCTTTGGCGCTCGATGCGCAGCGAGAACTGGATGCATGCGCAGAACCAGGCGGCAGCTGCGTGGCGAAAGAACGTGCTCGGTGCCGCGCAGCCATATGCGGACGTCCCACACGTGTGGTCCGACCAGTACGATCTCAAAGATACAAGTCACGGGGCGCTGCGACACGGCCGAGCGCGCGTCCGCCGGGGCGACGTCGGCCAGGAACAGAGTTCATGGTGCTGTACCTGTCCGGTGAGCGAGTCGTCGGCGCAACTGGGATCAACGAATCCCGCGACGCAGAGTACGCGCAGCGCCTGATCAGGCGGGAGTCGCCGTCGATCGGCGAAACTCGCCGATCCGGCCTTCAATCTCAAGAAGGCGGTCGGCGCCTGATTGCAGGCGTCGGAGGCGAAAAGTGTTCGATGTACTGCGCGAGACCCTGGTGCTCGACTTCGGCAAGTTCGTTGCCGCACCCTCTGCCACCTGGCTGCTCTCGAACATGGGGGCGAAGGTCGTCCAGATCGAGCCCGTCGGCGGATCGCCGGATCGCGAGCCGTTTCGCATCAGCGATGAGCTGGACGGTGCAGGTTTCCGCGCAGCTTCACAGCAACAAGCGCAGCGTCTGCCTCAACCACGAGACTCCCCAGGGCGCGCGGTCCTCGAGCGGTCGTGCGTGCCTACGATGTGGTCGTCTGCGGAGCACCGGCCTCGACGCTTCAGCGACAGAGGTATCGATTACGAGGCGCTGTCGAAAATCAACTCGAAGCTGATCTACCTGAACGTCTCCGCCTTTACGAGGCAAGGGTCCGAGGGCCAACGACATGTCGGATTCGACGGCATCGGGCAGGTGATGGGAGGGCGGCCTACATGTCGGGCTTCGGCGATACGCCCACGCGGTCGTTCTGCTCCTGGGTCGACGTCACCACGGGCATCTACTCCGCCTTTGCGATCGCCTGCGCCTGCTCGACCGCGAACGGAGCGGCAAGGGGCGCTATCTCGAGACCGCGCTCATGCTGAGCGGCTATGCGGCGATGAGCTGGCTGCTGGTCGAGCAGGCCGCCACCAAGCGCAATCGGACGCGCACCGGGAACCGGGCGCAATCCTCGGGACCGAGCGACATCTTTCGCACGCGTGATGGCTGGATCGTCGTTCCAGGTTCTCGGCACCGGCATGTTCGCCAAGGTCGCCCGCCTCGTCGGACATCCCGAGTGGATCGATGATCCCAGATTTCGGACGGACAACGATCGTGCTGAGAACGGTGCCGCCCTCTGCTTGAGGGCGTAGGGGCGTGGTGCAGCGGGCTGACGACAGAGGAAGCGTTGAGGCGCCTGCGGGAGGCGAGATCTACCGGGTGCGCCCGTCAGCTCGCTGCAGGAGGCGCTCGAAGAGCCGCAGGTCGCGGCGCTTGGCCTTATGCAGACGATCCGGCATCCCGGGCTCGGAATCTGCTGCTCATGAAGGCGCCAATCAGTGGCCGACGGCCGCGCTGCCGAGATCAGGAGCGACCACCGCTCGTTGGCGAGCACACTGCAGCTGTGCTGTCAGAGCTCGGTTACACCTCCGCGGAAATCGGCGCCCTCGCTGCGTCGCAGGTGATCGGTTTGCAGCCCGAATCTCAAGCCGTCGGCCGTTGACGCTCGGCCTGCAAGTGAACCGTCTCCTACCTCTCGAAGGCGGACGCAACTTTCGCGACCTCGGCGGCTATGCCACTGGCGACGGTCGCCGCGTGCGCGGGGCCGCGCCTATCGATCGGGCGTGATGAGTTACCTCGACCGATGCCGAGTCGGATCCGGCACGGCAAACATGGACCTGCGCGGTGTGCGACACCACCGCGCGCGCCCCGGGCGAGCGCAAGCGCGAACCGACCAATTGGCAGTCGCCCGGCGTGCGCGCGTTCTGCACTGGGACCACGATTTCCGCAGCGTCAGTCTGCGAGCCGTGCCCGGCCCGACATCGACGTCAAGGGGCTCTCCCGGAGGGAAATCGCCCGGCAATTGTTGCATGGCCGAGCTCTATCGCCACGGCTTGCCGAGCCCTGTTTGCCAGGCCCTACGCGGATCTGTTTCGCAAGCTGGCCGAAGGCGAGTCCCCGCTCGTCATTCCATTGCGCGGCGGGCAGGATCGCACTGGAATCGCGGCCGCGTTGATCCTGACCAGCCTCGGAGTGCCGCGCACTTGACACCGTTGTCGACGATTACGTGCTCACCGGCAGCGTCACGTCGATCTCGAGGCGTCGCTGTTCCGAGCATCCGCGAACCAGCATCAGGGGTCGGCGGCGAACGCATTCGCATCTCGGGCGCGTCGGCCGCCGGGCGCGCGCCACTGCTGCAGGCGCGACCCCGAGTACCTGCAGGCCGCGATCGAAGCAGATCGAAGGCGATTACAGGGTCCGTCGAGGGGGTATCTACGCGAGCGGCTGGGCGTCACGGACGAGATGATCCGCGGCATCCAGGATCACCTGCTGGAGGCCACAGAGCTCGGAAAACCGTCGCCGTCGGCGGCGCAGCGCCACGCCCTCGATCTGGAGTACGTCCCAGTGCTCCACCATTCGTCCGTGGCGATCCACACGGAACATGTCGACGTTGGTCGAGGGCGATCGCCGTCGTTGCGGTTTGATGCCCGCCATGAACAGGCTCAGGTGCACGGAGAACACGATGTCGCCCTCCGCGCCTATGTGGTGCACGTCCACCGGAAACGGCCCTCCACGGTCGACTTCAGATGTACCTGACGTATATCGCTCTCGACGACCTGCCTTATTCGTGCGTAGCCGCCCGGCATGTCGGTGTTGTGCTGCACGTACGATTCCGCGTAGAAGTCGGCGACGAGACTCAGGATTGCCCTTTGCTCCAGAGCACCGAGTGAGCATTTCCCAGACTCGGGCTCGAGGAGTGCGCGCCGGTTCGGGTGACGGACCTGCATCGCAGAGGACCGTACTGGCGAATCGCTCATCGACCTGATGCGTTCGTGCCGCTCAGAGGCTGCCGGACGTTCCAGTGAGCGTCTGATCCTGTCGTCACCTGCCGAAGCGAACGTCCACCGACACGACACCCGCGACGGGGACAGCTCCGTCGCCAGCGGACGTGCGCAAAGAGCGCAGTCGTCGTCGATCACTGTCCGTACGACCCGGTGCGGTATGCAGCCGGCGCGCCCCGGCGAACTTTTAGCGCATCGGCCCGGGCTCGAGGCGGCGGTGCCCGTAAATGCCGGCACGTGCGGCGTGTACGCCGGCGCCGCAAAGCTCATCGAGTCGCTCCAACCGTCCAGCGCCGATGACGCTTCGCTGTAGAGATTGGTGATCCTGGCCCTTCGGGTCTGGTGATGCTTCATGACCGCGCCGAGGCCTGATTTCGCTCCAGCCTGCCAGGTGCGCTCACCTGCAGCCCCGCTCGCCCCGGACTGGGTTTCAACGTCCGGATCCGCAACGCGCGCTCCGCAGCGCGTAACCGGGCATGCCGTCCAGCGTCACCCTTGCCGGACATTCCGACCATCTGGATGCCCGTCGCGGCCATCACATGGGGAGTGCCATTCAGCTCTTCCATCGGCGACATGTAGGTAATGGCGTGGCTGTGTACGGGGATTGGCCCTTCACGTGCAGCGCTACGCCATTCGCCGATCCGGCGCCCGATCTCGAAATTGCGGATTGATTCGTCGGCCAGCGGGTCTGGTCGCGGCTGATGCTGCCAGGCGGCTGATCGCTTCGAATCGACGAGAGGGTGCTCTAGAACCTCGACTATTTCCAGCTTGCCGGGATCCGCCCTGTAGTAATAGGAGGAACGCACCTCCGCCTCGGTGAAGCGGACGATCTGCCGCCATCAGGCAATCGCCATTCTCTCATGATTGCGACTGGAACCAGATGTCACCGATCACCGGGCCATAGTCGCGCCTTGGGCCAGCCGAGTGATCGCGCGCGCCATAGCCCTACTGACCCGGGTGAGAGATACCTTTGCCGCGGTGGTGGCAGTGACCCGCGCATCTTCATGACCTGCTCGGTGTGGAAGTTGCCGACCGAGCGGCCCTCGGAGGCATGTCCTGCGAGCGTCCATAGACCCAGGTCCCGCAGCCTCGAAGGCAGGTGGAACCTGATCACGGCTCCACCGGTGCATCCCTGGATGATGTCGGCCATCAGTTCCTGCCGGGTCACGCGCTGGCCGACGCCGTCATATTCAATCGACCAACACCTGAGCGGTTTCGATGCAGCTGATCTTGATGTGGTGAGGCGCCGGGGCCGAAGGGAGTCCGTTCCGTCCCCACAACGTCTCGTGACGAGCAGTTCCTCGCTCGGCAAGTACACCGGAACGTCGGACGCCAGATTTCCGGATCATCGACGAGGCGCCCTGTGTATGCAGGCCGTATTCGCGGTCAAATCATCCCTGGAAGAAGTAGTGCTCCGTCCAGTTCTTTTTCCTTCTCGACACGATGAGGAAATTCGACTGACTCGTCATGTCAAAAGGATTGATGTTCTTGAGCTCTGTTGACGTCATTTACGAGTTACCTGGATCAACTACAAACGGCCCGCGCGCGCCCGCTGCTTCGAGTACACATTCATGCGCACGATCGGCTTGATGGTAGCGCCTTGAGGCTGGTCCTCGATCGCGGCGTTGATCGAGGCAAGCGGGTAGTACTTGACGAGTTTCTCGAAGGCGGAAACGTCCCGCCATGTCTGCAGGCCACCAGCCGGGGAATGAATTCGGAGGTACGGCGTCACCAGCAATACGTAATGGC
>ERZ1370068.968-contig-10885_pt1 | contig 39901 bp, 43 predicted proteins | sample MGYA00561227_ERZ1370068 | MGnify/ENA primary metagenome ERZ1370068 (study PRJEB38410, sample SAMEA6850437) | metagenome | study: Metagenomic assessment of the ecological functions of the soil: analysis of the soil microbiota associated with the... | reverse complement strand
ACTACGTAATGCCTGAGTCTGTAAAACGCGATCTTTGTATGACGAGGTCCGCATCAGTCCCGGCGATGGTAATCGCCGTTGTCATTATCCAAGCCCCCGCGGGGGATGCTATGCCGGTCGGCGATGGACTATTTCAGCGCCCGAGCAGCAGGCCTTTCAGCAGACGATTCGCGACTTCTTCGAGCGCGAGGTCAACCCGCACATCGACGAGTGGGAGAAGGCGCGCACCTTTCCCGCCCATCAGGTGTTCAAGCGCGCCGGCGAGCTCGGCATGCTCGGCATCACCTACGATCCCGCGTACGGCGGCAGCGGGCCTCGATTACTGGTGGACGGCGGCGCTACTGCGAGGCGATGTCGGAGGCCTGTCCGTGCAACGGCATTCCGATGGCGCATCATGGTGCAGACCGACATGTGCACGCCGGCCCTGCACGACTTCGCCAGCGCCGACCTGAAGGAGCGCTATCTGCGCCCGTCGATCGCCGGCGAGATGGTCGGCGCCATCGGCGTCAGCGAGCCGAGCGCCGGCTCCGGACGTCTTCTCGATCCGCACCACGGCGCGCGCGCGACGGCGACTTACTACGTCGTCAACGGCCGCAAGATCTTCATCACCAACGGCACGCAGGCCGACTACATCACGCTGCTCACCAAGACCGACGCCGAGCGCGGGCCATCACGGCTTCACGCTGCTGGTCGTGCCCGACCGACACGCCGGGCTTCGGCGTGGCGAAGAAGCTCGAGAAGATCGGCAACCACTCGTCCGACACCGCCGAGCTGGTGTTCGAGGACGTGCGCGTGCCGGTCGCCAACCGCATCGGCGAGGAGGGTATGGGCTTCATCTATCAGATGAAGCAGTTCCAGAAGGAGCGCATGATCGCGGCGCTCGGCGCCGCGGCCGGCGCGCAGAAGATGCTCGAGCGCACCGTGCAGTACGTCAAGGACCGCACGGTGTTCGGCAAGCCGCTGGCGCTCAAGCAGCACGTGCAGTTCACGCTTCGCCGAGCTGCAGACCGAGATCGAGATGCTGCGCCAGCTCAACTACCACTGCGTGCGCATGTACGTCGCCGGCGAGTGAGTGCACGCGCGAGACGTCGATGGCCAAGCTCGCCGCCGGGCCGCCTGGTGCGCCGCGTCGCCGACTGGTGCCTGCAGTTCCACGGCGGCTACGGCTACATGGACGAGTACCCGTCTCGCGCTACTGGCGCGACTCGCGCCTGCTCAGCATCGGCGGCGGCGCCGACGAGGTGATGCTGCAGATCATCGCGAAGCTGGAGGGCTACGGGAACGTGTGACGCGGATTGTCGCTCGCCGTCAGCGCCGTTGGCCGATCGCACGTAGCGCCTGGGGCAACGCGACGATCGTCAGCGTCTGACTGCGACCGCCGAATGCGATCCGCATGCTCGGCCACCGCCCCGCCGATCCAAGGTCTTCCACCCGACCTGCTGAAGGGCAGACCGCGCTGGTCACCGGCGCCGGCACCGGGCTCGGCGCGTCATCGCGCAGATCAGCTGGCGGAGGCGGGCGCCGACCTGATGCTGGCGGCGCGCAACGTCGAGCGGCTCGAGCAGGCGGCGGCGGAGATTCGCGCCGCCGACCGGGCGGCGGGTCGAGGCGGCGCTCGTCAACATCCGCGACCGCGCCAGGCGTCGAGGCGCTCGGCGACGATGGTGCGCGCGAGCGTTCGGCGCCGGTCGACATGCTGATCAACAACGCCGGCGGCCAGTTTCGCGCAGCGCGCGCGCGATTTCACGCCGAAGGGCTGGAACGCGGTGATCGAGACCAACCTGACCGGCACCTGGAACATGACGCAGGTGTTCGGCAACCAGATGCTCGACGGGCGCGGCGGCAGCATCACCAACATCATCGCCGTGATCGGGCGCGGCTTTCCCGGGCATCGCGCACACCGTCGGCGGCGCGCGCCGGCGTGCTCGAGCTCGACCAAGACGCCTGGCGATCGAGTGGGGACCGAAGGTGCGGCTCAACTGCGTCGCGCCCGGCCCGATCCAGACCGAGGCGTTCAAGCAGACCTACGATCCCGCAGATCGAGCACGCTGTGCGAAGGCATTCCGATCGCCGCGCTTCGGCAGCCGCGAGGAGGTCGCCTACGCGGCCGTCTTCCTCGCCTCGCCCGCCGCATGCTGGATCACCGGCGAAGTGCTGTACGTCGCCGGCGGCCAGCAGATCTACGGCGCAACCAGGCGCTCTTCGACGAAGCGTTCCGCCGCGGCTGACGCGCCTGGCGACGGCTGGGCGGATGACGGTCGCCAGGGTCGTCATCGACGCGGCGACGAGACGTCGCGCGCGGCGCCGCGCGAGCCTGGGGATCACGCGGCAGAAGTCCAGTCCGAGCGCGGCCAATCGCCGGAAGCGCGGCAGCGCCGTTTCGACCGGCCTGACGATGCTGAAGCCGTCGACGAAGGCGTCGTCGAGCTGCCTGCGCGTGGGCGGTGTCCGAACGGCCGTGGTCGCGAACAGTCGTAGTTGGCGCGCAGGTGCAATCGCAGCGTCCGCAGCGCCGGGTCCATCGCCTCTCGGCTTCATGCCGCGCGAAGCCGGAGAAGTGCGCAAAGGCCGAGAGGCCGCCGCGCACGGCCGCGCGCGCGGCCGCGGCATCCGGATGGCATGACGGAGCTGATCCACGCGCCGAGCTTCGCAGCGAATCCGGGTCGCGCCCGCCAGCGGCGGCGGCGCGCGCGCGGTGTCGATCGCGCGCGCGAGTCGTTCCTCGCTCGCGCCGACCGCGAAGACGATGCGACCCGGCAGCGCGCCGCGAGCTCGATGACGCGCTTGCCGGTGGCGCGATCTCCGAGCGGCACCTTCGGCAGCGCCGCTTCGGCGATGCCACTGAATGCGGCCCGGCGTGCCGTCGCGGTCGACCGTCTCGCCGCGCAGGTACCCTGCAGGCGCGTCGACGTAGGTCCTCGAACTCCGCCGAGCGAGACCGGGCGCGGCCGATCTTCGCCAGCGACGAATCGCCCCGGCCGATGCCGCAGATCACAGCGCCCAGCTCTCTAACTGCAAGGGAGGCTGCGGCGGACGCGGTGACGGCGGCGTCTGCGCGTGCACGGATTGGTCACGCCGGTGCCGAGCTCGATGCGCTCGGTGTCGCGCGCCGCCAGCATCAGCTGGCCCCAGACCTCCGGCGTGATAGCCCTGCGTGTCCGGCGAACACCATGCTGTCGAAGCCCAGGCCCTCGACCATCAGAGCGAGCTGGGCCGCAGAAGCCGGGCCAGCGGCAAGAGGAGAACGCCGAGCTTCACGGGCCGCTCTCGCCGCGGGCCCAGGTGTCCAGCGCGCCGAGGAACTCGAGCACGATCGCGTTGGAGCCGTCGCGGATCTTCCGCGGACAGGCCGTGCCGCGCTCGGGCACGATCGCGAGGCGCGAGCCGGCGATCTGACGACTCAGGATCACCGAGCCGCCGGCGCCGAGGAAGTCGCTTCTCGCCGACGATCATCTCGCGCCGGGCAGCGGACTCCGGCCATGCGCGCCGTCAGCGGCGCGGCGTTGAGGCTCGGCCATGGCGCGCGCCACGCGCGAAGGTCGCCGATCGGTGGGCGACTGGCGCGCCTGCTCGGCGCTCACCCCGAGCCGCTTGCGTACCGGATCCATGCCGCGCTCCTCGGCGATCGCCGCCAGATCCTCGTAGAACTGGCGCGCCCGCTCGTTGCACTTCGCTGGCGGTGCCGACCAGCACCAAGCCTGGCGGTCCCGCTCGGATGGTCGAGCGGCGAACCGCATCGCCACGACGCCGCCGGCGGAATGGCCGAGCACGACAGCGCGCTCGACGCCGGCCGCGTCGAGCACGCTGCGCAGATCGGCGGCGGATCGTCGATCGTGCACGGCCCGCGGATTCGGCGCCGAGCGGCCGTGGCCGCGCAGATCCCAGGTGAGCACGCGATAGTGCGCGCGCCAGCGCCTCGACCTGCCGTCCCCAGATCGCCTCGCCGGCCGCGAGCCCGTGGGTGAGGACGACGGTCAGCGGCCGCTGCCGGCGAGCTGAGTAGTGCAGGGACATCGGCGCTCCTCAGCCGTCCAGCGGCACTTCGACGAAATCGTTCGCCGCGTCCTGCCAGCGGAAGGCCTTGGCGTCGCGCACTCTCGCCGTCGATCACCGAGACGACGATCTGCGTCGCGTCCGGATAGCTTCGGCTCGTCCCACACCGTCGCCTGCTTCTTGTCCTCGGCGCTGAAGTACGCCGCGTGCTGCGGGTGCGAGTGGTAGATGGCGCGGATGCGACGAGCTCGCCGCGGTCGTGGCCGACCAGGATCGGCGCGGCTTCCGGGCCCATCGTCGTAAGCGATCGTCGCGTCGCGCGGAAGTGCTCGGGATTCTCGGCGTGCTTGTCGTTCTGGACGTTCGTCACCCGTACGACTTCGATCGCTCCGCGTCGCGCTCGATGATGAAAGCCGCAGGCCTCGTGGGGGAAGGAGGCGCGGGCGTCGGCGTAGATGGAGTCGAGGTGGGCGGGCGCGGTGAGCGAATGGCATCAGAAGACAAAAGACAAAAGGCAAAAGACAAAAGGCAAAGGCGTGGAGTCCGGATCGTTTCATTTGGCGATGCCCTTCGGCGCTGCGCGACGGATTTGGTCGAGGATGGCTTTCAGTTGTCCTGGATTCGTCAGAGGATACCGGCGCAGCTCGAGCCGCCGCAGCAGCTTGAGTTCAGCTTCGATCAGGCGTAACCAGACAGTTGGTTTCGCGCGCCTCCTTCAAGGCGACCTGGAAGTTTGTGGATGAAGTCGCCGCGCGATTCGGCGGCCTGCGCTTCCTGATAGTTGGCTCCCGATCGATGTCGCGCATGCGCAGAGAGCTGTCCGGCGATGTGTCGTCCCCGCGACGGTTCTCGGCAGCGCGCCCGCCAGCCGCAGCGTGCGCGCCCCGAAGCGCAGCAGCCGATCGTCGAGGTCGCGTTCGCGCACTCGCACTCTGAACTTCCTCCACTTTTGCCTTTTGCCTTTTGCCTTGTTGCCTTGTGACTGCCGCTTTCCACGGTCCGCAGCCAGCCGCGTCAACGCCGCATTGACTGGAGTCTGATATCCCTCGCCGCGCCGCGGCTGCCAAACCGCCCCATTGATCGCATCGATCTCCGTGCGCCGGCCGCGTTCGAGATCCTGCAGCATCGACGAGCGGTGGTCGTACGTCGACGGGCACCAGGCGGCCGTAGAACTCGCCGCGGTACGCGGCGGCGTTCGGCCACGGGAGCGGCGACGTCCTCGGCGCGCGGCGACGGCGAAGGCTTCGTCGATCACCGCATCCATCAGCGCGCGGCTCTCGGGGATGCTCGGGCAACGCGCCGTAGTGGACGCCGAGCAGCGCGCCGAGCGGATTGAGGGCGGCGTTGTAGAAGACCTTGGCCCACAGCAGCGCGGGCGAGGCGATCGGTGTAGACGGCCGGGACGCCGGCGCCGTCGATGATGCGCGGCCCAGCGCCGCGCCGCCGCGTCGCGCGCGGGTGCGCGGCCGGGCGCGAGGGCGCCGATGCGCGGTCGGGATCGGCGAAGACGGTGACGCGCGCCTGGCCGGGTTCGGGGAGCGTGGCGCCGAAGATCACTCGCGCGCCGAGCGCGCGCTCCGGCCCGACCACGCGCTCGAGCGTCCTCGACGTTGCCGAGCCCGTTCTGCAGCGAGATCATCGACGCCGTCGGCCGCGAGCAGCGGCGCGACCGCCTGCGGCGACCGTCGCGCGTGTCGTACGACTTCACCGGCAGCAGGATGGCGTCGAACGGTCCGCGCAGCGCCGACGGCGTCGGTGGCGACCGCGAAGCCCGTCGACGTGATGCGCGCCCCAGATGCCGTCGATGCGCAGCCCGTCGCGCGCGCGATCGCGTCGAGGTGCGCCGCGCGCCCGAGCAGCGTGACGTCCAGCCCGGCGCGGCGCAGGAACCCGCCGAACACCGATCCGAGCGCGCCGGCGCCGGCGATCAGGATGCGCATGCTCGACGCGGAACTGCGCGACCACCACGGTCCGCGTGATCCGTCAGTCAGTCGCTCCTTGCAGCACGCGGCGCAGGATCTTGCCCGACGGGTTCTTCGGGATCGCGTCGATGAACTCGACGGCGCGGATCTGCTTGTAGCCGGCGACGCGCTCGGCGACGAACTGCATCAGCTCGTCGCGCGCTCACCGTGCTGCGCCGGGCGCGCAGCACGACGAAGGCGCGCGGGATCTCGCCGGCGTCGGCGATCGCGCTTCGGGCACGACGGCGCAGTCGGCGACGGCCGGGTGCTCGTGCAGCAGCGCCTCGAGCTCGGCGGGCGCGATGCCGAAGCCCTTGTACTTGATCATCTCCTTCTTGCGATCGACGATGTACATGTAGCCCGTCGCGCGTCGCTTGCGCGCGATGTCGCCGGTGTGCAGCCAGCCGTCGCGCAGCGCGCGCGCCGTTTCCTCCGGCGCCTTCCAGTAGCCCTGCATGACGTGCGGGCCGCGCACGATCAGCTCGCCGACCTCGTCGGCGCCGCAGCTCCTGCGACGGATCGTCGGTGTCGACGATCTTCTCCTCCTGGTCCGAGACGTGCAGCCGACCGAGTCGAGCCGGATCAGGTCCGGGTTGTCCGACCGGGTTCAGATGCGTGATCGGCGACGCCTCGGTGAGGCCGTAGCCCTGCAGCACGCCGATGCCGCTCAGCTCCTGCATGCGCCGGCGCGATCTCCGGCGGCAGCGGCGCGGCGCCGCTCATGATGTAGCGCACCGACGAGAGATCGTACTTCTTGAGCTGCGGGCATCTGGCGTCAGCGCGAGCAGCACCGGCGGCACGGCGTAGAAGAGCGTGACGCCGTAGCGCTGCGTGATCGCCAGCGCCGTCATCGCGTCGAAGCGCTCCATGATGCAGACGGTCGCGCCGCTCGCGATCGACGCGCCCATCAGCATGGTGCCGTAGATGTGGTAGAAGGGCAGGAACAGCAGCAGCACGTCGCGCTCGGTGATGCGCGCCGGCCGACGTGCACTGCATGTGATTGCACACCAGGTTGCGGTGCGCTGAGCATCACGCCCTTCGGCAGGCCGGTCGTGCCGCTCGGAGTAGGGCAGCGCGATGAGATCGCGCTCGATGTCGATATCGACCTCCGGCGGGCGCGGTCGCCGGGTGGTCGTCGCACGATCGTCGTACCACGATTCGGTGCCGCTCGGCGGCGCGTCGCCGATGACGAGCACGTGCCGCACCGTCTTCAGGTTGGCGCGGATCGACGTCGACGATCGGATAGCGCTCCTCGTGCACGATCAACACGCGCGCTTCCGAGTCGTTGAGCTGATACTCGACCTCCTGCTCGTGGTAGGCGGGGTTGATCGGCGTCACCGTGCCGCCGACCTTCGAGGTCGCCTCGAAGCTGATCCAGGTACTCGGGCCGGTTGGTCATGAACAGCGCGACGCGGTCGCCCTTGCCGACGCCGAGCGTCGCGCAGGCCGTTGGCGAGCGCGTTGCTCGATGCCCTCGAGCTCGCGGAAGGTGAGCTTCTGGTCGTGGAAGACCGTCGCCCACTTGTCCGGGGAATCGCTCGACGCGTCGCGCGCAGCAGCTCGTGATACGGCACGCGCGGATAGTCGAGCTTGGGGCGGACCAGCGCGCGATCGCGCTCGTGGGCGGAACCTCCTGTGGCGAGTACCGTCATGGCAACACGACTTGATGAAGCGCGGTTCGATGCTGGAGCACGCCGGCATCGAGCGCCGCGTCGGATGGATGCGGCGGCCGAGCGCCGGCGCTCCACATTCGCGCGGCCGAGGCTCGTTACGTCTCCGCGCCCGTGCCGTCGATCGACACCGCCGTGGTGCTGGCCGCGGGACGCGGCACGCGCATGGGCGCGCTGACCGCGGCGACGCCGAAGCCGCTGCTGTCGGTGGCGGGCCGAGCCGATGATCGCGCACGTCTCGGCGGCTCTGGCCGCGGCGGCGTGCGGCCGGGCGGTCGTCGGTCACCGGCTATCTCGGCGAGCAGATCGAGGCGCGCGCTCGGCGACGGCCGTGCGCTCGGCCTGTCGCTCGCGTATCGCCGGCAGGAGCAGGCCGACGGCACGGCGCGGGCGCTGCTGCTCGCGGCAGCCGCTCATCGGCGGCGCGCCCTTCGTCGTCAGCTGGGGCGACATCCTGGTGCCGACCGCGTTCTACGCGGAGATTGCTCGCCGCTTACGCGCGGCAGCCGTGCGACGCGCTGCTGGCGGTCAACGCAGTGGACGATCCGTGGCGCGGCGCGGCCGTCTACGTCGACGCCGAGTGGCGGGTGGCGCGCCTCGAGGAGAAGCCGCCGCGCGGGACGTCGACGACCGGCTGGAACAACGCCGGCATCATGGCGTTCGCGCCGCTCGCGCCTCGACTACGCGCGCCGCCTGGCGCCGTCGGCGCGCGGCGAGTACGAGCTGCCGCAGGCGGCGGCGCAGATGGTGCGCGACGGCCGCGACGTCGCGCGCCGTGCCGGTGCGCGTGGCCCGTGGTCCGGACGTCGGCACGCCGGAGCGATCTCGCGCGCGCGCGCAGACGCTCTTCGCGGAGCCGGGCGCATGAGCGACGCGCCCGCGATGCGGCGCTGAGCGCCGCCTTCGCCGAGCGGCTACGCCGGCCGGCCCGCCGACGGTGCGTGGTGCGCGCGCCCGGGCGGGTCAACCTCATCGGCGAGCACACCGACTACAACGGCCTGCCGGTGCTGCCGATGGCGATCGACCGCGACGTCGCGTGCGTCGGCCGCCGCGCGCGCGACGATCGGCGCATCACGTCGTGGCCAGCCTGTCGACGCGCGCTTCCCGCCGCGCAGCTATCGCCGTCGAGCGGCGGATCCCGGCGAACGTCGCCGCCGGCGACTGGGCGAACTATCACCGCGGCGCGGCGCAGTGCGCTCGTCGACAGCAGCGGCGCCGGCGCGGTGCACGGCGGCGACTTCCTGGTCGACGGCGACGTCCCGCCCGGCGCCGGGCTGTCGTCATCGTCGGCGCTGATGGTCGGCAGCGCTGCTGGCGCTGCTCGCGCTCGAACGGCTCGACATCCCGCGCCTCGAGCTCGCCGACATCGCCGCGATCGCCGAGCAGCTACGTCGGGACGCAGAGCGGCGGCATGGACCAGGCGGTGTGCCTGCTCGGCGCAGGCCGGGTCACGCGTTGCGCATCGACTTCGATCCCGCTGCGTGACGCGTCCGGTCGCCGTTCCGCCCGGCGCCGCGTTCGTCGTCTGCCACAGCCTCGTCGAGGCCGAGAAGTCGGGCGCGGCGCGCCAGCGCCTACAACACCGCGCGTGCGTCGAGTGCCGCCTGGCCTGCGAGATCCTCGGCGCCAGTCAGCGTGGATCGCCGGCTGACGCGCCTGGGTTCGCTGCGCGAGACGTCGCGCCCGACGTTCCGCTCAACCATTGGGTGGACAGAGTTCGCGGCCGCGTCTGGCTGCGCATCAGCCGATGACGATCGCCGAGCGATCGCGCACGTGCTCGGCAAGCGCCCGAGGATGTTGCGGCCGCGGAGTGCGGTCGGAGACACCGCGTATCCGCTCTTTGCGCCGCGCTGCGCCACGTCCTCACCGAGGCCGAACGCGTCGACGCCGCCGAGGTGGCGCTCGCCGCCGGCGACTGGGCGCGGGCTCGGCGCGCTGATGGATGCGTCGCACGCGAGCTGCCGCGACGACTACGACGTCAGCTGTCCGGAGCTGGAAGAGCTGGTCGCCGCCGCCAGCGCGCCGCCGGCGCGATCGGCGCGCGGCTCACCGGCGCGGGGTTCGGCGGCTGCACGATCAACCTGGTGCCGGCAGCGATACGGCGGCGGCGTTCATCGAGACGATGGAGCGCACCTTCTACCGCGGACCGTCCGGGCGCGGCGGCGCGAGCACTGCTTCGTCGTCGTGCCGAGCGCCGGTGCGTCGGTGACCTCAATCCTGAACCGCCAGCGGACGCCGAAGGTCACGCCAAGCGAGCGCCTTGGCGTGATCTTGGCGTCCCTGGCGGTTGTGTGGTCAGGTGGATCACGATGGACCCGGCCGAGCTGCGCGAACGCCTCGAGGCGTTTCATCGCCCGCTGAGACGGGCAGCAGCGTGCGCGTCGAGAACCTGCGCAAGCTGCCCGGCGGCGCGTCGCGCGAGATCTGGTCGCTCGATGCGCGCACGATCGGCGGCGAGTGCCGCTGGCGCTGATCCTGCGGCGCGATCCCGGCAGCAGCACGCTGCAGACGCAGCGGCACGAGGAGTACCGCGTGCAGCAGGCGGCCTTCGCGGCGGGCGTGCCGGTGCCGCGCCCGTACTGGCTGGCCGACGGACGACGCCGTGCTCGGCGCGGCCTACGTGATGGCGCGCGTCGAGGGCGAGACGCCTGCCGCGGCGCTTGCTGCGCGACGATGCGCTACGCCGCTGCCCGCGCCGCGATGATCGGCGCAGCTCGGCGCGACCCTGGCGCGCGTGCACGCCATCGACCTGCACCGCCACGACCTCGGCGTTCCTCGCCGCGCCGGCGCCGGGCGAGTCGCCGGCACTGGCGGAGCTCGACCGCTACGAAGCAGATCTTCCGCGGCATCGCGCCGGAACCGCACCCGGTCTTCGAGCTCGCGTTCCGTTGGCTGCGCCAGCGCCTGCCGGACGCGGCGGCACCGCACGCTCGTGCACGGCGACTACCGCATCGGCAACGTCGATCTTCGGACCGGAAGGCCGCGCGCGATCCTCGACTGGGAGCTGTCGCACATCGGCGATCCTGCCGAGGATCTGGGCTGGCTGTGCGTGCGCGCCTGGCGCTTCGGCAACGACGATCATGCCGGTCGGCGGCATCGGCGACCGCGAGACGCTGCTCGCCGCCTACCGCGACGCCGGCGGCGCGACGGTCAGCGTCGACCGCGTGCGATTCTGGGAGGTGTTCGGCAACCTCAAGTGGGCGATCATCTGCATCGTCGCAGGCGAAGACCCATCTCGACGGCCTGGTGAAGAGCGTCGAGCTCGCGAGCCTGGCGGCGGCGGACGGCGGAGACCGAGTTGGAGTTGCTGGAGCCGATTCAGGCGTCCTGAGACACAGATGGACACCGATGGCCACAGATGGACACCGATGAAGACGAATCCACGAAGGAGACGAAACCCCGCCCATCCTCCTACGCCAATGACCACGAAGAATGAACCGTTCAGACCGCCATTGAGGCGGCGGTGGGGATTTGTGTTCATTGGGGGTGGGGAGGCTGGGTTCTGCGTTCATCTCGTGGATTCCGGAAGCGTTCGCTGTGACCCGCCGCGTTCGCATCGCAATATGGTAGTCGCGGCGGCGGCGGTGATCATCGGTGGGGCGGCGTGGCACTGGCGAGGTGAGATCATCGGCGTCGGCGCGCGCTGGTATCTACAGCGGGTCGCGGCGCGGGAGAGGCGAGCGGCTCGCTCGAGGAGCGGCGGCGGACGGTGGCGCAGATGCACCGGATGCTGCTGCTGATGCCGCCGCCGGATCCGTTGGTGCCGGAGCTCTTCGATCTGATCACGGTGGTGTCGACGCGCGTCGCCAGCGGCGAGATCGACTTCGCCTGGGCGGCATACGTCTACAACAGCTACGAGCGCGACCTCGTGCGCGATCGCCCTCAGGGGACGCCGCGGCGCGCGATGCCCGAGGTCGAGGTGAGCGAGGTCGAGCGCTACGTCCAGTTCTACGCGCTGCAGAAACGGCCCGACGGCGAGACGGCGCTGGCAGAGAGTGCGCGGCCTGCCGGCGAGCCTGAGGGTTCGAATCGCCTGCACCTCGAGGAGATCGAGGCACCAGCCGCGCGCCAGAAGGGCGCGACCTCACCCGCGAAGACGAAGTGAACCACGGATCACACGGATCCGATGCCCATCCCGTGCTTGTTGGCTAGCCCGGCTGCGGATCGGGCCGCACCGCCATACTTCCAGCGCGATCCAGGGCACGGCCGGTGAACGGCGCGAGGCGGATCGGGCGGGGGTCGGCGCCTGTCTGCAGCCGGCGCAGAACTGGCGGGTGGCAGGGGTCGATGCGGAAGCACGTTATCTCGCCGTCGAGGTCGAGCCGGCAGCATGATGACGCGGCGCTCCGAACGCGTTGCCGAACTCGTGCGCCTCCTCGACGCCCAGGGACGCCGCGCCGACGAGGTGCGCGCGTCGGCGTGGGTGAAACCGCCCCGGAGCGGATGGCGCGCCCGGGAAGTGGAACGCGCGACGACGACCGGAGCACGAGGTTTGAGCATTGAAGGCGTGCACGACCTTCCGCGCAGGAGCGAGGTGTCCCTCCTCGTCGAGCAGCACGCGCCGCGCGGCGTGGCGCACTGAGGCCGAGGCCGGTCCAGATCAGGTTGAGGGGCCGATGCGGCCCCGCCGACCACCACGCGTCGAGCCACGGCAGGCCGGGTGAGGAGCATCCAGGCAGAGGCCGACGGGCGCGGTCGTGACGCTCGTCCAGAAATCGGTGAGGACGGTGCCGTTAGCGATCGGCGACCAGGGTGAGCGAGGCGCGGTGCTTGGCGGCCCGTGTGCAGCAGGTAGATGCCGAGCGCCGCGTTGGCGAGGCCCGCGCCGAATGGTGATGAGCAGGCCGACGCTGATCTGCCGCACCTCGTGGCAGCCGAAGCAGCAGCGCTTCGCCGGCCTCCTGATGATCTACCACCGCCGCGAACGCGATGAGGTGCCGCCTTCGAACGCGGCGCGCTGAAGAACTCGATCCTGTACCGTGGGCCGTAGCGATGGCTGCGATCCGCCGGCCAGCCGCGCGACGACGAGGCCGCCCAGCCCGAACAGCGCGGCGACGACGTTGACGATGCTCTCGAGTGCTGCGTCGGACAGGATCGCCGTCGAGCCGGCGTGAGCTGGTGGGCGAGGTGCTTCGGGCCGAGCAGGATGCGCGCGGCGCCGGATGACCAACGAAGCCGCCAGGCGGCGGCGCGCAGGCGGACGCCGTCCGGCGCCTCAGGAGACCGGCCTCGACCCTGGCCGCGCGCAGCTCGGTGACCAACACGCGGCTCGTCGGTCGGCGTATCCTTCGCGACCATTGGCGACATTCTGCCCCGTCGGCCCGCCGGGGAGAAAGGCGGCGGGGTCAGCGGCGCTGCTGGAGGCGGACGCAGCGCCGGGCAGGGATGTCGGTCACGCCGGGCGCAGAAGTCGATGCGATCGATCGGGCGTTGGCACCGGTGCGCGCACGCGCTGATCGGCGCGCGCGCGCCGGGCGGATCCAGCATCGCCGATCGGCTTGAGACTCGAGCCGCACCTCGCCGCTGCGCCGCTTGGCGCAACACTCGGCCTTCGCCGAACACCAACTCGCGATCGGCAGCCGCTGCGCGTCTGGCATGAGGCGCTCGCCACGCCGCTGAAGAGCGGATGCTCATGCGTTCCGTGCATTTCCAGCTGTCCCAATTGGTTGAGGGTGGACGATCCGGCTGAACCGGGAGGACCCCGCACTCTAGCGCCTCTCGTGAAAGACCACGTCAACCCCAGAAATAGGCCTCGGTTGTGGGTCCAGCTCGCGCGGCGCGATCGGCCGAGTGACCCGCGCCGCCGCCGCCCGCAGGGCGGGGGAGGTTTGACTAGCGTGTGGAAGCGGCCCGGCGCGACAGACGAATCCGACCGAAGCTTCCTCGATATCGATAGAATCACGACTCGCGCCGGTGACCGGGCATCTGTTGATCGCCGCGAGGCCGGTCCTCGACGCCGGTGCAACGCGCGCCATCGCGCCAGTCGCGGAAGAAGGAGACGCCTGTGGAGGGATTGAGTGTTCTGGAAGCTGATTCGAGGGCGCGGCTCGCCACCTATCCTCTATCATCTCTCTTCTCGGTCGTCACCGTGAGCATCGTCTTCGAGCGCCTGTGGGCGCTGCGCAACGTGGTGATCGAGACCTTGCAGCTGTCCGGCGGCATCACGCCGAGCCTCGAGAAGGGCCAGGTCAGCGAGGCGCTGCAGACCGCGCGCGGCAGAGTCGACGACGCCCGCCGGTCGCATCTTCACCGACGTGCTGGCGCGGCATGCGAGCGACTCGCTCGAGTACCTGTCCGACCTCACCGAGGAGAAGCGCTTCGAGGAGGTCGAGGCGCTGAAGGGGCCGCTGTGGGTGCTGGGCACGGTCGGCGCCAGCGCGCCGTTCATCGGCCTGTTCGGCACCGTGGTCGGCATCATCAAGGCCTTCCACAACATGGCGGTGATGGGCAGCGGCGGCTTCTCGGTCGTCGCCGCGGGCATCTCCGAGGCGCTGGTCGCCACCGGCCTCGGCCTCGCCGTCGCGATCATCGCGGTCATTTTCTACAACTACTTCCAGACCCGCATCGAGCGCATCGAGGCGGCGCTGACCATCGCGTCGAACCGCGTGCTCGACGCGATCCATCTCGGACGGCAGGCGCATGGCGCTCGGTAGTCTGCAAGAAGCGCGGCCGATCGCCGATCATGTCGGAGATCAACATCACGCCGCTGACCGACATCTTCCTCGTCCTGCTGATCATCTTCATGGTCAGCAGCGCCGCGATGGTCGAGTCGGGCGCCAAGATCAGCCTGCCCGAGGTCGATCAGCACCGCCGCGCAACCGCGCGAGATCACCGTCACGGTCGACGCCGGCGGAGGAGATCTACGTCAACAGCAGCCCGACCTCGATGGACCAGGTCGAGGACGTGCTGCGCGGTCTGGTCAGCGCCATCCCGGACGTCCCGGTCGGTGCTCGAGGGCGACAAGCGAGGTGCTGTTCGGCGAGGCGGTGAAGATCCTGTCGATCGCGCAGAAGGCCGGCGCGTCGCAGGTCGCCATCGCGGCGCAGCGCAGCAAGGCGGGAACTGAGAGCCGCGCATGACCGAGAGCAGCCGCCCGGCGCCGATCAGAACAGGATCCGGCGCGCTTCGACCCGTGGTCGGGCAACCATTTCGGCGGCGCGCGCTTCTTCGCCGCCTCGACCGTCGATCCACGTCGCGCTGCTGCTCGCTCTTCGCCGGCGATCTCGCTCACGGTGATCCGCAGCGTCAGACGATCCCGGTGAAGATCGTCGAGCGAGGTCGGCGTCGAGAGTCGAGGGCAGCCCTCGATGGAGGACTACGCCGGCCTGCTCGAGGTCGCAAGGCGCCGCGGCGCGACGCGCAGCGGCCGCCGGGGCCGGTCGTGCGCAACGTGCGCGCGCCGCGCGTGCCGACCCTGGCGGCGTCGGTCCGAAGCTCGGCGCGCGGCCCGGCGGTCGACATCAACACCGCCAGCCTGTCGCGCTCGGCGGCGGCGGTATCGGCGGCTCGGCGGCAGCTTCGGCGACTACGTCGGCGGCCTGCGCAAGGTCGGCCTCGACCTGGTGCTCGTCATCGACACGACCGAGAGCATGCAGTTCGTCATCGACGAGGTGAAGGAGCACGCCACGTCGCTGGTCGAGAGCCATCCAGCGCATGGTGCCGACCAGCCGCGTCGGCGTCGTGGTCGTACCGCGACCAGGGCGACGAGTACGTCGTCAAGTGGTCCGATCTGAGCTTCAAGACCGACAAGCTGCGCCAGCTTCATCTCCACACATCACCGGCCTCGGGCGGCGGCGACTGGGAGGAGGCGGTGCTCGACGGCGTCGACGCCGCGATCCACGAGCTCAGCTGGCGCAAGAAGTCGAAGAAGATCATCGTATCTGATCGGCGGCTCGCCGCCGCATCCGGAAGACGTGAAGCCGCTCGAGGCGCTGGTCAACGGAGTTCCGCAGGCGACGGCGGCACGCTCAGCACGATCGACGTCACCGACCACCTTCACCTCGACGTTCAACCGCGAGCTGTGGAAGTCGCTGCACGGCAACAAGCCTCTTCGAGCCGCCGCCGAAGCCGGAGTTCTACGCGCAGGTGACCGCGATCTACGGCGACCTCGCCAAGGACGGCGGCGGCGATCTGGTGCAGCTGGCCGACGACAAGACGCTGATCCGCGATGTGCTCGTCCTCACCTCGGCCCGCGCTGGAAGGAAGAGATGGCGAAGCATCTCAGGAGCTTCCTAGGCCGATGCGCGCCACGCGCGGTGGCGGTGGTCGGCGGCGGCGGGTCTGCTGCTGGTCGCGGTGCGCTCGGCGGCGGCGCTGTCGACCGGGAGATCCGCGCCCAGGCGCGCCGGCATCGGCGGCGCGAGCGGCGACGCCGCGAGCGAGCAGCAGCGCGTCGCCCAGCTCGGCCAACTGACGCTGGCGTTCATCGATCAGTCCGACAACGGCCCGCGCCGGCAACGAGGGCGCCCGGCGCGACGAGCCCGCGGCGCCTTCGAGGCGATCAGCGGCCCGCTCGACTCGATCTACACGTCGCGCTCGAGCAAGCTGCGAGGCGCTCTCGGAAGGGCGTGATGGATCAGGACGGCGACCGTCGACGCGCTCTACGAGACGCCGGAGTTCCAGCAGTCGCAGGCGGTCGCCGCCGCCGCGCTCTACTACCGCAACTGGCTCGACTACTACGGCGCCCGCCTCACGACGGCGCCAAGCGGAAGGAGCTGCTCAACGCGGCGCAGAAGGGGTTCGGCGAGTTCGCGCCATCGGCGACCAGCCCGGCGAGCTGATGACCGAGAGCCTGCTCGGCTGCGGGCTCAGCTACCTCGAGCTCGGCGACACGGACGTCGGCGATGCGCGACTTCCAGCTCGTCGCTCGACTCGCCCAACGACGTCGCGCGGAGCGCAAGGTCAAAGCTCGCCTGGCGATGCTCGACGCGTACTCGCGCGCCGGCCGCATCCAGGACACGCTGCGCTACTCGGACGAGCTGCTGCGCGGTGGCCAACTGCTCGTGTCGCGCGACGCGCGCGCTGATCGAGTCCTACGTGCGCCTCGAGACGCGTTTCGACGCCGCCGACAAGGCCAAGGGCGCCGACGCCGAGCGCTACCGTCGCGAGGCGTCGGCCTGATGGACAACCTGCGCGGCGTCCGGCAAGGGCTGGTCCGGACAAGGTCGATGCGCTGATGGTGCGCGCGTGGACGATCCGACGCCGCTGGGCCGGCAGGACCGATTCGCCGCGCGTGCGGTGGGAGCTCGCGCGCCTGATGCTGGTCAAGAACGACTATCGCCGGCGCGACGCCGCTGCTCCGGCGACTCGTCGGCAGCAAGGACGCCGACGCGAAGGCGTTCCAGGCGGAGGCGCACTACTGGCTCGGCGTCGGCGCGTTCAAGAGCAACGACTTCGCGACCGCCGCCGGTCGAGTTCCGACACGGCGCTCGCCGCCGCGACAGCGCGCAGCGGGCCGCGAGGCGCCTATCTGCGCTTCAAGGCCCTGAGAGCCTGATGGCGCAGCGCAGGCGGATCCCGCGTCGCCGAACGGTACGCCGCGCTGCACGAATTCCTCGAGCAGAACCCCGACCACGCGCTCGCCTACGAGGCGCGCTACCGTCGGGCGACTGCTGCAGTCGAGCGGCGACTTCACCGCCGCGATCGATGAATACGCCAAGGTGCAGCGGCGATCCGAGCCTACGTACTGCGCGCGCGACATTCGGCACCCTGCAGTCGCGCTTCGAGCTGCTCAAGGACCGATCGCCGACGCCGCCGGCGCGTACCGCTCGCCTGGCGGCGCGATCGGCGCAGATCTCGACGCCGTCGACGCGCAGGCGAAGGCGTTGCAGGAGCAGCAGAAGACGCGCACCGACGTCGCGCTCCCGGAGATCGAGGCGAAGGCGACGCTGCTGCGCGCCGTCTACATCAGCCTGACCAACGACAGGGCGCGACGAGCAGGTCGTCGTGCTGCTCGCCGACTTCGACAGACGCTTCCCCGAGCAGAAGGACCTCCTGCCGCAGGCCGGTGCGCCTGCGCCTCGGCTGCGCTGCTAGGCAGCTCGGCCGCTTCGCCGAGGCCGAGCAGGCGGTGACGCAGTCTCGGCCCGGCGCTCGCCTGTCGAGATCGCGGCGAGCAGTGCCGCTCGCCAGCGGCTTCCGCAAGGCGTCGGCCCACCGCAAGGCCGGATGGCGATGCGGCCAGCGGCGCCGCCGCGCCCGCACGCCCTGGCCCTCCGCGCTGGTCGGCGGCGAGGTGGCGCCAAGCAGCAGATGGAGACGGCGCAACTGCGGAGCCACGGGCGACCTCGCCGCGGCGGAGAAGGCCACGCGGCCATCGTCGCCGCCGATCCGGACGCGCTGCTTCGCGTTGCGCGGCCCGCTTGCGTCACCGAGGCGCGCGGCGATCTGCCGGCGCCACAGGCGCACTGGGCCGAGTGCACAAGAAGTCGCGCGCCGGCGACGCCGGCTGGTTCCAGGGCGGATACCAGCAGGCCGCCTCGAGGTCGCCGCCGGCGACAAGAGGCCGCCTGCAAGCGCCTCGACGACCTGCGCCCGGCGATGCGGCACTGACCGACGCCGACATGCGGAAGAGCTGACCATGCCACTGTACGACCAGGCCTGCAAGTAGGAAACGGCTTTGAACACGGAGGCACGGAGGAACGGAGACCGGAAGCGAGCCTTCTTGATCTCCTCTCCTTCAGATCTCCGAGCCTCCGTGCTCCGTAGTTGAAAATCTCTTTTCTGCGACTTCGTGTTCGTTGGTGGTCATTGGGGTGGAGGCGGGGGCGAGGTTCGTGGCCGTCGCGCGTGCTAGCAGACGGCTCATGGCCTCCCACAACGACACCATCGTCGATCAGTTCACGCGCCAGGCGGTGCCGTTCGCGACGGCGGCGCCGATTCGCGACGCGGCGGCGCTGCAGTTGATCGTCGACGCGGCGCGAACGACGGCGAGCGACACCGCTCGACGTCGCCTGCGGGCCGGGGCTCGTCGCCTGTGCGTTCGCTCGCACGGCGCGACACGTGACGGGCATCGATCTACGCCGGCGATGCTGGAGCACGCGCGCGGCCTCGCGACCAGGGACGGCGGCTGAACAACGTCAGCCTTCGAGCAGGGCGACGTCCCTGCCGCTGCCGTATGCCGACGCGTCGTTCTCGATCGTCGTCTCGCGTTTCGCCTTCCATCACTTCCCGATCCCGGCGGCGGTGCTGGCCGAGATGCGGCGAGTGTGCCGACCCGGCGGCCGGGTCGTGGTCGCCGACCTGATGGCGTCGACCGGACCCGCCAAGGCGGCCGCCTTCCACCGCATGGAAATGCTGCGCGATCCTCGCAGCGCATGCGTGACCCGTCGACGAGTTGCGCGGCCTCCCTCCAGTGCCGCCGGTTTCGATGCGCCGGCGGAGGCGTACTGGAACATGGAGATCGACGTCGCAGGGATCTGCTGAAACGCTCCTTCCCGGTCGCGGGCGGCGAGGAGACGATCCGGCAGATGTTCGCCGAATTCCATCGCCGGCGACACGATGGCGCCTCACCACCCGCCGCGAGAACGGCCGCAGCCGGCTTCACCTACCGGAACGTCGTCCTCACCGGCACGCGCTGAGGAACAAAGAAAGAACAGATTCACACGGAGTATCGGAGGCACGTGGAGAGTTCCGCCTGGCCCCGTTCCTCCGTGCCTCCGTGTGAATCTTTGCTCTTTTGGTCGGATCGTTCGACGCGCGCACGCAGTCCGTTGGGAGCCTGGAGGACGATCGTGACCTCCGCGCGTCTTCGCCGCCGCGCGAGACGGTGAGTTTGACGGTGTCCGCCGACATCGCGCTGCTCGAGCAAGAGGAGCACATCGCCGGCGGAATTGACCGCCCGCCGTCGACGCTGGTGATCACGTCGCCGAGGATGAGCCGCCCGCGCTCGTCGCGCCGGGTGCGTTAGAGCCGGCCGCGCAGCGGGCCTTGCTTGCTGACGTCGAGGATCAGCGCCCCGCGGATGCCGAGCCGAGCTGCGCGATCTGGGTGCTCGCCAGGTTGCACGCCGAGAGTGGGATCATGACGCGGCCGTGCTGGATGAGATCCGGCACCACCATTGATCGGTGTCCACCGGAATGGCGTGAAGCCGATCCCGGCGTAGGCGCCCGATGCGGCTGTAGATGGCGGTGTTGACGCCGATGAGGTCGCCCACTGCTGTCGAGCAGTGGGCCGCCGGAATTGCCGGGGTTGATGGCGGCGGTCGGTCTGGATGACGTCGCGGATCAGGCACGTCTGGCGGCTTCGAGCCGATCGCGGCCGAGGGCGCTGATCACGCCGGTGGTGAGCGTGTGGTCGAGGCCGAAGGGATTGCCGATGGCGGAAGACCTGCCGGCCGACCATCAGCTCGCCTGGCGGCGCCCATGGGGGAGCCGCGGGGAGCTGTTCCGCCGAGCGCCTCGATCTCGAGACGGCGAGATCCTCTCCGGCGCGGCGCCGACGAGCTTCGCGTCCCATGCGCTCTGGTCGGCGGCGAGTGTGACGCGGACGGCCTGCGCGCCCTCGATGACGTGGAAGTTGGTGACGACGTGGCCGTTGTTGTCCCAGACGAATCCGAGCCCGCCCGCGCGGGATCTGAGGTGACGCTCGAGGTGGAACAGGTTGCGGCGCAGCTCGAGCGATGGTGATGAAACACCACGGACGGCGAGGCGTGCTGGAAGAGGTCGACGGGTGGCGCGCTCGTCGCTGTTGAGGCTTGCCGGCGGCCGGTTGTGGCAGAGCGGCCACTGCGTGTCGCCACGCCGACCCCGGCGCGCAACGCGCTTCCACCCCAGGCCACCGAGTAAATCCGAGGATCGCCAGCGCGGCGCCGGCGACGATTCGTGTAGCGGTACATCGGTCCCATCCTTCGCATCAGTGCGTCCTCCAGCTTCTACGCGTCGAGGCCTGGAAAGTCGCGCTGGAACGGACCCCGTGCCCTCCTGTGAGCTCTGTGGTGAAGGGGCCTGCGCCTGCGTCTTCACCCGTCGCGCGTCGCGTGCAATGAACCACGCCATGCCGGTCGAGCAGACGCTGTGCCGGGGCCCTCAATGCCGACGGAGCCGATCGCGATGCTCGAAGAGGCGCGCGTCTGGCTGAGGCGCACCGAGTCGCTCCTCGAATGGGTTGCGCGCCCCCGAGGCTGGTCGAGATCAACGCCGAGGCGCGCACCTGCTGGCGCGCTATCGCGTCGCGAAGCGGCGTTGAGCGTTTCTGCGGCGCGATCGCGCCGCGACAGCCTGAGCTTTGCCGGCGAGGTAGAAACGCCACGGCAGCTCGGCGGCGGCGGGATGCCGATGCGGGTCGTCTCCACGATCGACTCGCGGTGGCGTCCGCGCCTCGATCCACGAGGCGCTCGCCGGTAGGTGCATGGTCACCGACGGGCGCGGGTCGATCGCCAGGGCCTCGACACAGGCGCGCCGGGGCCGTTGGCGTCGGCGATGCGCCGTCGAGGCCGCGGATCAGCACCGCGCCTGGGCTCGGCCGTGGCGCGCTCGCGGCGACGCCGACGCTAGTGCGCATGCCGTAGATGAAGTGACGTAGGCGCGGCCCGCGTGCCCGAACATGACGGCGTTAGCGCGTGCGCCGCCGCTCGCGCAGAGTGCGAGGCGATCGTCGTGTGTAGGCCTCGACCCGACGATGCGCTCCGCGCCGCAACAGCGCCATCGATGGCGCGGCATGGCCAGCTGCCGAGGAGTGCGCGGGCGAGGTCGAGCGTGGCGGCGTAGAAGCGCCGGCCCAGTGGTCGAGCCGCCACTCGCCGAGCGCACCTTGACGACGACGCGCTTCTTCCGGCGGCCGTCAGAACTCGGCGTAGAAGATCTGCTCCCCACGGCCCCGAGATCGAGGCGGCCCCCGTGCGATCGCGGCAGGATCACCTGATGGTGCACGAGCGTGCGCTTGAGGTGCGCGTCGGCGTTGTCCTCGCCGGTGCGGTGGTGCAGGTAGTCCGGCCTGGCGGGCGCGAGCGCGTCCAGCCACTGCTGGAAGTCCTGCTTGAGCCCGTCCTCCTCGTCGTTCACCCAGATCGCGGCGGTGATGTGCATGGCGCTGACGGCACATGCCCTCGCGGATCGCGCGAGCGCTCGACGATCTCGGCGAGCCGATCGTGATGTTGATCAGCTCGCGGCGTTGGCGGGTGGTGAAGGTGAGGTACTCGGTGTGCGCGGTCATGACTCGTCGCGGGAAGCGACGCTCGAGCGCGTAGTGGCGGTCGAGCTCGATCGAGCGCGTTGAACTCGTCGAACGTCAGCAGCCGATCGAGGGCGCTCGCGCATCGTGCCGGCGCGCCGCAGCTCGGCGTAGTGCGTCGCGCACGGCGCGCGCCGCGGAGAGCAGCGCCGCCAGCGGCGTGACGATGAGGTCGAAGCCGAGGTCGTGCAGCTCGTCGGCGGCAGCAGCGGCGTCTTGCCGCCCTCGACCATGTTGGCGACCTTGGGGCCGGGGATGGCGCGGGCGATCTGCTCGAGCTCGGCGATCGACTCGCGGCGCCTCGACGAAGACGGCGTCGACGCCGAGATCGCGGCCGCCTCGCCGCGCGCGATCGCCTCGTCGAGGCCGAGCGGCGCGCGCGTCGGTGCGCGGCGACGAGGAACAGATCGTGGTTGGCGGCGCTCGGAGCCACCGCGCGCAGCTTGCTCAACCACTCGCAGCGCGCTCGACGACCTGCTTGCCGCCGCATGTGGCCGCAGCGCTTCGGCCAGACCTGGTCCTCGAGGAACGATCCGGCTGGCGCCGGCGGCGTGGTAGAGCTCGACCGTGCCGCAGGACGTTGAGCGCGTTGCCGTAGCCGGTGTCGGCGTCGACCAGCACCGGCCGCGTCGTCAGCCGGTCAGACGCGCCGGGCGGCGTCCGCCATCTCGGTCTGCGTGAGGTAGCCGAAGTCGGGCTCGCCGAGGCAGCGTCGCGGCGACGCTGAAGCCGCCCATGAACAACACTTCGAACCCGGCCTGCTCGGCCGAGGCGGGTGGTGAGGCCGTCGTACGACGCCGCCCATCACCAACGGGCGGTTCTCGGCGACGAGATCGCGCAACCTTTTGAGCGGCGGTGGTCATCGAGTCGCTGAACACAGATGGACACTGATGGCCACAGATGGACACCGTGGCCAGCCCCCGCCCCGCCACGACACCATGACACTAAGCTTACTCCCGACCAAGATGAAATATTGGAGTGAGTGGCGGCTCTGTGTTCATCGGCGTGGGGCGGCGGGCGATCCGTGTTCATCTGTGGATCAGCTGAAGCAAGTCAGCCCGCTATCCAGGAATCGATCGCGCAGCCACGCCGACGATCGTGCTCGACGCGATCGGCGCGTCGGTGCGCACCCGCGTGCCGACGCCGAAGCCGTAGTGATCGCCCGGGGCGTTGGCGATCTGCTTGTCGGCGGCTGCCGAGGGCGGTGAAGCGCGGCCTGCGCGTCGCTGGGGAAGATGGCGTTGTCGCCGTGTAGGCTCACCACGATCGACGGGCACGGCGACGCGCGGCCCGTTGCGCTCGACGGCGGCGTTCGACGACAGGCCCGACCAGGTGCTCAGCCAGGCGCGCGGCGTGGTGACGCGGGCGAAGCCGAACTCCATGTAGTTGGTGAGATCGGGCCGATAGGAGAACAGCGTACCCGGCGTCGCGTTCGGACGGATCGAGCGACAGATCGAGGGCGCGCAGATCGGCCTCGGTGCGAAACACCACCGTGTGCGGATGCGCGACCGACGCGCGCAGCGCGCGCCTGGTCGGCCCAGCGGCCGGCTGGCGAAGTCGGCGCTGCGCAGCTCGGCGCGGCCTGGTTGCGCGTCGAGATGCGCGCGGGCGATCGGCGTCGAGCCGCGCGACGCGGTCGCGCTGCGCCGCGCGATAGCGCGTGACGAACTCGGCGCGTAGCGTGCTCGACGCCGGGCGGTCGACGGTAGCCGTTGGCGGGATTGTAGGGATCGAGTGCCGGATCGCAGGACAGCGGATCGCGTTCGTCGGTGACCGACGGATCGATCATCTGCATGAGGATGCGGCCCTCGCCGAGGTGGGCGGCGAGCAAGACGAAGCCGTCGACCGGCGGCGGAGGTCGTACGGCGTTGAGATCGACCGGGATCGCCGGCCGGCGGTCTCGCGCAGGCGCCCGGCGGCGGCGTCGACGACTCGGCGATGTAGAAGCAATAGAGCGAGCCGCCGCCGCTGTTGCCGGTCGAGGATCACCCGCTCGAAGCCGCGCTCGCGCAGGAAGCGGACGCCGGCGGCGACGTCGAGCAGGAGTGTCTCGTGGACGCACAGAGCGTCGTTGTTCAGCCAGCGGCTGTTCTGGCCGAACACCGCGTAGCCGGCGGCGGCCAGCGCACGGCGTCGCGTAGTGGCGGCTCATGTCCGCCTGCGGGTGCATGAAGCAGACGACGGTGCGCGATGCGGCCGGCGTTGTAGAGGATGCCGGTGCGAGAGCGCCGCCGTCGGCGGCCTCCAGCGACACCGGCTCGCGCCGTGACGTCGGCGGGCAGGCTGGCGAACGAGACGCAGCGGTACGGATTGTCGTAGCGGCGCGAGCCGCATGATCAGCGCGGCGCGGCGACGAGCTCGCGCTCGACGAGCTCGCAGAGCACGTGTCCGATGACGCTGTGCGTCTCCTGGATGCGCGGCGTCATCGTCGCGTGGCGTCGACGCACAGCGGAGGTGATCGACGCGTGTCGCCAGCGCGCCGCCTTTGCCGCCGGAGATGCCGACGGTGACGACGCCGCGGGCGCGGCACGCGTCGACGGCGCGCAGGACGTTGGCGCGTTGCCGCTGGTCGAGATCGCGAAGGCGACGTCGCCGCGGCGGGCGAGCGCTTCGGACCTGCTTGCTGAACACCTGCTCGTAGCCGAAGTCGTTGGCGATGCTGGTCAGCGCCGAGCTGTCCGTGGTCAAGTGCGATGGCCGGCAGCGGCGCGCGGTCGAGCAGGTAGCGGTTGGTGAACTCGGCCGCCAGGTGCTGGCGTCGGCGGCGCTGCCGCCGTTGCCGAAGAAGAACAGCGTGCGACCGCTCGCGGAGGGCGTCGACGGTGACGTCGATCACCCGCGCCAGGGCGTCGGCATGGCGCGCGACGAACCGGCGCTGGGCTTCGGCGGTGGCGGCGAAGATCGCGCGGATGTCGTCCTGCAGCACGGTCGCGCCTATAGCCGAGCCGGCGAAGGAGACGCCAGCCGGCGCTCCAAACAGAACGGCGCGGAACCCACAGGCCCCGCGCCGTTCGATCGTTGTGGATTGGCGGTGATTAGCGGACGCTTGAACAGCGTCTGCATCTTCATCGCCGAGGCCCATAGTCGCCAGCGATCTTCAGCTTGCCGCTCACGAAGCGCCATCTGGCCGTTGAGCTTGCCCCGATCAGGTCGACGTAGTCCTGCGCAGCCAGGGTCATGGTCATGTTCGGCGAGGGCGCGGTGCCCTGCGTAACCTTGGCGGTGCCGTCCTTGATCTCGACGTAGTAGCTGCCGCCGCCGTCACCCGTCAGCTTGAACTGGATGGTCGAGTTCATCCCCTTCGCCGCGTCCGCGTTGATCTGCGTCGGCATTGCGTCGAAGATCGCCTTGATGTCGTCTGCTACCTGCCATCGTACTGTCCTCCTTGGGGAAATTGCGGGCGTCTTTGGCGGCTGCCCGAGTCTGAAGATTGTGAGGGTAGACGGAGGGTTCCAACCGTCACCAACCCCACCGCCGCTGTCGCCTACCTATGCGAGTGGGTGCTCGTTGTCAATCGCTCGCCCGAGCCGGTGAGCGAAGATTCAGGATGCCGTTCGCGGCGGCAGATTCGGGGTGAGATCGCGACGGCAGATTGAGCGTTCCGCCGACGTTCGAATACGGAAAATATCGGGCGCAGACGTGGGCGTGCAGCGGCACGCCGGGTCCGTCGTGCACCTCGTAATCGAGGGGCAGGGGGCCGAGGATCTGCAGGGCCTGGTGCAGGAGGTCGGCGAAGGTATCGATGATCGCCGCCGGCATCTCCGTGATGCGGCCTGAGATCGCCGGGCAGACGATCTCGTAGCTGCGCGGAAGATGCCCCAGGGGCAGAAGTAGAGAAAGCAGCCGTCGCGCTCGCCGACGAGAAAGCCCTCGTCGGCGGCGAAGGCGAGGATCTCCTGCCAGAGCGTCGGGATCCTGCTCGAGTGGCGGCGCGTTCCTGGTCGACGGGCGGGAACGAGGTGTCGGTGCCGATGACCTGGTTGTGCAGGTGCGGTTGCGAGGCGCCGGACTCGCGGCCCTGGTTCTTGCGGATCAGCACCGCCTCGGACGTCGGGATTCTCGTACGCCATCCGCGCGACGGCGACGTCGGAGCGCAGGACGGCGCGGAACTGCGCCGCCGGCAGCAGCGCCGTGTAGAGCAGCTCGTCGTGATGGCGGGCGCTCGTCGGCGAAGTGCCGCGGATCCTCGACGACGACGTAGGACTCGTTGCGGCCGCCAGTGCAGATCTCGGGGATGCGGGGAAGAGGTTGCGGAAGGCGCGGATCAACCAGGGCGACTCGGTCGGGGCCGCCTCGGCGATCTCGTCGGGTGCGGACGCGGAGGATTTCGGCCGTCGTCTGCGATTCGTTGCCGGGACAGAACGGGCAGTCGCGCCGCGCGGCTTCGAGCTCGGCCATGCGTGCCGCCTCCGCCGCTTCCCAGTCGGGCGGCTGCGCGGTCGGCATCACCTGCGTGCGGCGCGGAAAGCCGCTCTGCTTGCGGTGGATCTCGGTGAAGTAGGTGATGACTCCGGTGAACGGGCTGCGCACCCAGACGAGTCGGCCGTCCTCTTTGCGAAACTCGATCGGCATCGGAGAAGTCTCTCAGTAGACCAGCGGCCAGACGGTCGCAACTCCGTAAACCCCAGTGAAAACTGCAGGTTACGTCACGGCTCCCCAACGCTCGATGGGCGCCGCAGTAATTTGGGCTATCAATACATCTCCTTGGGTGAAATATCCCACAACAGAGATCGTCCTGAGCCACGAAGAGTGGAGCGGCGATCTCCAGCACCAAAGAGGAGGATCGCGATGTTCGGGAAGCGCACTGCATTGAGTGCGGTCGCGGCCGCGCTGTTGTTCCCGGCGTTGGCGGCGGCGGGATCCGAGGCTGGCGCGAGCGCCGGGCCGGATCTGTTCAAGAACCGGCGCTGCATTGCCGCGTGCCGCGTCGAGAGCCGGGCAGGTGTCTGGCCGATGCGCGCGAGACGGTCGGTCCGTGCTTCGAGGGCTGTGCGGATCTCGTCGCCGCGCGCGGGCGGCGTGTGCGCCCGACGCGGACGGCGACGCCTCGCCGCGCCGCTGTGGCCGCCGCGCGCGCCTGTCTCCGATCCGTGTCAGGATCAGTTCCGGCCGCTCGTGCGCGCATGTGCGGCGGACGGCCACGACTGCGCGGGCGAGTGTCCGTTCATCGGCGAGCCGTCGCGCTGACCCGGTGCCGCGTCGATCACGTCGAGTGTCGTCGGCGGCGTCCGCACCGCCTTCACCGAAGTCGTCAGGCCGGCTGCGCCGACGAGCTGATGACGGCGCGCATGGCGTGCGCCGATGATCCCGCCAGCGACGCGTGCGCGGCGGCGAAGCGCGCGGCGTATCAGTGCCTCGACCCGTGCTACGAAGCGGCGCGCGACGGGCTGCACGACTGTCGCCAGGCGCGCCGGCGAGGTGTCGCCGCCTGCGGCGACGGCGGAGAGTGATCGTCGTCGGTCACCCGTCGCAGCGAATCTCGGCTCCGCCGCGAGTTGCCGGCCGCGGGAGCCGGATGGCAGAAGAGCGGCGCGCGCACGGCTGGAGCAGGTCGCCGGGCGCCGCGCCGGCGTGATGTTGAATCGAGCCCTGAAGACCCAGCTCGTCGCCGCGCTGCGCCGGTTGCTGCGCCCATTGGTGCGTCGAATGATCGCCTCATGGAGTGACCTTACCCCGCGCTTCGCCCAGCTCGCGAAGCAGGTGTTCGTCGAGGTGGCGGAGGCCGAGTTCGCCCTCGCGTTCAAGCGCCAGACCGACAGCCGCATCGCGCTGGTGACTGGGCGTCGCGCGCAGGGAGAGTCGCGCAGCTCCGCCGGCGCCGCGCCGCCGCCGGCGAGCTCCCGGACATCGAGGGAGACCGTGGTCACGCACGTGATCGGCCGCTGGATGGCCGGGCCGCCGTATGCCACGCCGGACGGTACGCCGCGGCGGCTGCCGTACGAGGGGGCCGGGCCGCAGGTGCAGTTTCGCGCGCCTGGTGGCGAGATCGGCGGCGACATCCCGGTTCGCGCGGTGCTCGACGAGCTGCTGCGTATCGGCAGCGCCCGCCTCGACGCCGACGGCGACGTCGAGCCTCGCCGCAAGCGCACATTCCCTCCGAGGGCGCGGAGGGGCGATTCACCCTGCTCGGCAGCGACCCGGGCGAGCTCTTCGGCACCATCGCCCACAACATCGAGCACCCCGACGCCGCCTGGTTGCAACGCAAGGTTTCGTACGATCACGTCGGCGCCGACGCGTTGCCGGCGTTGCGCGAGGAGACGCGCCAGGCCGGTCTCTCAGCTCGTGCGCCGCGCCAACGCGCTGGTGTCGTCCTACGATCGCGATCGCCGCCCGACGCCCCGCCGGCGCGCACGCGCGTCGCGATCGGCGTCTACTACTATGAAGAGCCGGTCGCGCCCGAGTCCGAGCTGGAAGCGCCGCCGGCCGCGCCTGGCGCCTGCCGGGACGCATTCGGAGGAAGCCGTGAGCTGGCGGCGCGCGCTGGCGCAGCTCGCCGCCCTCGTCGCGGCCGGATGCGCATCCGAGGGCGGCGTCACTGGCACGGGCATCAGCGCATCGGTGAGCGGCAACGTCAGCCGTCGACGCCGCGCCGCGGCGCTGCCGTTCCCGATCCGCGTGACCGTCGCCAGAAACGCCGGCGGTGACGACGGTGACCGCCGCCGACGGCACCTTCGCGCTCACCGGCCAGTTCTCCGGTGCCATCACGCTGCAGTCTCGGCAACGCCGTCACGCGGCGCCGCGCTCGGACCGCTGTCGCTGGAGATCCGCCGGATCGGTCGACAGGTGCTGGAGAACATCGAGATCGACACCGGCGGCGCCGGAGCCCGACCGCATCCGGCCGCGCGCGGTGCGGCAGTTCGACATCGCCGGCCGCATCGACCTCGCTGAATGCGGCACCGACGGCACGTTGCTCGTCACCGACGGCGCCCGCCCACCGCGTCAGTTCCTCATCGCGCTGACCGCCGACACCGAGATCGTCAGCGGGACTGGGCGCGCCGCGCGACTGCGCGGCGCTGCGCGTCGGCCGGCGCGGTCCGGGTCGAGGGCTTCCTCCGCCTCCGCACGCAGACCTCGTCGCGACCCAGGTGATCGTCGGACCGCCCCGGCGCTGCCGCCCGACGCTCCGGGCGGCGCGAAGCGGTTCCGCGGTACCGTCGCCGCGGTCGCGTGCGACGTCGGCCAGATCACCCTCGTGCAGGTGACCGATGGCGACGCGGTGCGGCGCCAGATCCGCCTGACGCCGGACACCGAGATCCTGTGCGGCGCCGACAGCGCGCCCGTGCCGGTGCACGGCCATCGACGTCGGCGACGGGTTGCGCGGGAGCGGCACGATCTTCCCCGCGCGCCCCGGCGTGGTGGTCGCCGACACCGTGACCGCTCCCGGTGCACCCTGTGCCCTGCTGGTTGAAATCCTCGATTCGCCGGCCGGCGCTCGAATTGAAGCGCTCGAACGCCTCCAGTATACACTGGAGCGATCACGAACCGGCGCGGAACCGGCGCGCGTAGCGCGACGGACGCCCCGAGGGAGAGGATTTCACATGCGGTTGATGGGTGCGCTCGTACTGATGCTCGTTGGCTCTAGTCGCGCCGGCTGGCGCGACGACCGACGTGGTCAAGGATCCCGACGGCAACACGCTGGCCGTCGTGGTGGGACTGCAATTCCCGCCAGAATCCTTCCGCCAAAGGGGAAAGTGCGGAGACCGGCGCCGAGAACGGCTATCCTCGACGGCAAGCCGTGCGGCAAATGCCTCCTTGATGCGAACTACCCGACCCGCATCCCCTACGCGTACGACCTCCAGTTCATGGGCTATCTGAAGGACGAGAACGGTCAGCCGCTGAAGGGCAAGTTCGTCCGCCTGTACCTGCCCAACACCTGACGGTGCGGACGCGCACCGCCGACGACGGCCTCTTCCGGCTGCTGCCTGGCGCCACCGTCGAACGCAAGGGCAAGGGGCAGGCTCATCAAGCTGGGCGACCGCGTCATGCCGAAAGACAGCAAGGCGGCGGAGTACGCGCTGTTCATGCTCCCGGAGAACTACAAGCCCTGCAGCGCCGCGCTCGAAGGCCGAGGCGCCCAAGTAAGGGCGAATGCTCACGGCGTATGGCGCATGGCCGATCCAGCTCTGGGACCGGCCACGCGCCATGACTGCCATGGGCGATAGCCGACGGCGGCACCGCCCCGCGGATATCCAGCTTGCCGCCCGCGCGCGGCGCATCTACACTGGCGCCATGGCGTTGAGGCGCGGACGCGCCGATGGCCGGGCGTCGGCCGAGCAGATCAGCCGGGCGGTCGGCCCGTGGCTGATCATTCGCGTCGTCGAAGGGCTGATCGCCTGGCTCTTCTTCAACGAGTACTTCTCCATCCAGGCGGTGCGCTGGCTGGTGCAGGGCGCCTTCGTGGCCTACCTGCTCCTCAACCTCGCGGTCGTCCTGCGCTACCGCCAGGGACGGGCGTCGCGCGCGCGTCATCGCCTTCGACATCGTCGGCAACGTCCTCACGCTCGGGCTGCCGATCGCCGCCTCCGGGGGCCACCTCAGTCCCCTCATCCTGCTGCTGCCGCTCAAGGCGATCTCCTACACGGTGGTGTTCGGACCGCCCGTCGGCGTCGCCTTCTCGGCGCCGCTGCGGCCATGCTCGGCGCCATGGAATGGGCCGACCGCGAAGTCGTGATCAGCGTCGTGCCGCTCAGCGATCTCGTCCAGGGCAGCTTCAGCCACGTGGTCTGGTTCGCGATCGTGCAGACGATCGTCGGCGGACCGCTGGCGACCATCTGGCTCCGCACCGCGCTGGAGGCGGTGCCGGGGCGATCGCGCCTGGTGCCCGACCGCGATGCCGCCCGGCCTCGGCCGCGGTCGCGAACGCCCTGCTGATGGTGTCCGAGGCGGTCAGCAGCCTCACCCGCCTCGACGAAATTCTCGAGAAGGTGGCGGAAATCGCGCCGCGCGCGATCGAAATGGACTACTGCGGCATCGCGCTGTGGGACGAGGACAGCGGCCAGTACGTGCCGCACCGTCGCGCTCGGAACGGCAGCGGCCGACCGACGGACTCCAGCTCACCGCCGAGCAGGTGCCGGATTTTGAATGGGTGCGCCGCCTCGGCCACTGCGTCGTCGTGCCGGTCGGCGAGAGCCTGCAGGTCGCGCCCGACTGACGTCCCCGCAGTGCCTGATCGCGCCGCTGTCGAGCGGCCCGCGCTTCTTCGGCGTGATGGAGCTCGCGCGCCGCAATCGCGGCGCCGTTCACCCAGCGCGACATGACCATCGCCGACGGCATCGCGCGCCAGACCGCGGTGGCGATCGAGCGCGCCCGTCTGGTCGAGGACAGCCGCCGTCTGGTCCGCGCCGTCGAGAGCACCGAGGAAGCCGTGCTGATCACCGACGCGAAGCGCCGCGTGATCTTCGCCAACCCGGCTTCATGCGCACGCCTCGGCATGCCGCGGCAGGAGTTGATGGGGCGCGACGCGCTCCAGATCGCCACACCTCGACGAGCCGCTCGCGCAACTTCCAGGACACCCTGCAGCGCCGGAGCTGGCGCGGCGAGACGACCATCCGCCGGCGCGACGGCACGCGACCGCCGATCACTGCTCAACGCCAGCCTGATCCGCGACGCCGACGGCAAGGTGCAGGGCGCCGTGGTGATTCTCGAGGACATCTCCGAGCAGAAGCGCTTCCAGGAGCAGATGCAGCGCGCCGACCGCCTCGCGGCCGTCGGCGAGCTCGCCGCCGGCATCGCCCACGAGATCAACAACGCGCTCGCCGCGATCTTCGGCCAGACCAGACGAGCTCGACACGCGCGCCCAGACGACATGCGCGAGGCGCTCGGCCGCGTCGACGCGCAGGCGCGCCGCATCGCCGACATCGTGCAGGGTGTGCTCGGCTTCGCGCGCCCGCGCCTCGCCGTCGCCCGTGCCGGTCGATCTCGCGTCGCTGACGGCGAAGACGCTGGAGCTGGTCCGCCACGACCTCGCCCGCCAGTCCGTGCGGCTCGAGACGTCGTTCGCGCCGGACCTGCCGCCGGCGCAGGCCGATCCGCAGCAGCTCCAACAGGTCCTGCTCAACCTCTTCGGCAACGCCATCCAGGCGATGGCCGCCGGTGCCGATGCGTGGCTGCGCGTCGAGGTGCTCGGCGTCGGCGATCAGCCTGCGGTGCGCGTCACCGACGGCGGACCCGGCATCGCGGCCGATGTCCTGCCGCGCATCTTCGATCCGTTCTTCTCCACCAAGGCCGAAGGCAGCGGCCTCGGCCTCAGCGTCAGCTACGCGATCGCCCGCGCCCACGGCGGCGACCTGCGCGTGGAGAGCACGCCGGCGTCGGCACGTCGTTCACGCTGCTCCTGCCGATCGCCGCCGCCCCGAGCGCCGGCGCGGAGATCGAGCGCGCCCTGCTGGTCGACGACGATCCCGACGTGGCCGAAGCCCTCACCGCGATGCTGGTGAAGGAAGGCCTGCGCGTCGTGCACGCCCTCACCGCCGCGGAGGGCTCGCCCTGCTCGAGAGCGAAGCGATGGGATGCGGTGCTTCTCGACGTCCGGCTGCCGGATCTCTCCGGACCGGAGATCTCGCCGCCTGGCCGAGACCAATCCGGCGCTCGCGCAGCGCGTCGTCTTCGTCACCGGCGGCGTCTGGCGCAGCGACAGCCGCCTGCGTCAGGAGCTGCCGCCGCAGCCGGTGCTCGCCAAGCCGTGCACCCAGGACGAGGTGCGGCGGGTGTTACGGCAGTTGCGCGCACAGGGCCGGCAGGCGGCCGTCGAGTTCGAGACGCGCTGATGCGAGCTGCCCGCGCACCCGCTAGCGGCTTTCAGCGGCTGCCGGCTGCGGCTGAGAGCCGGCGCTCGCCTGCAGCGGCGCGCGCGCTCAAAAACGGAACAGCTGTCGCGGTTCGCGCTCGTGGCCGACGCGACACTGCGCCAGCGTCTCGCCGCGCACCTCGGCGATGACGGCGGCGGTCTGCACGACCAGCGCCGGCTCGTTGCGGCGGCCGCGTAGGGGATCGGCGCGAGAAACGGCGCGTCGGTCTCCACCATCAGCCGATCGGCGGGCACGATGCGCGCCGCCTCGCGGAGCGCGTCGGCGGTCTTGAACGTGACGATGCCGCTGAACGAGATGTGGAAGCCGAGGTCGAGGAAGCGGCGGGCGCTGGCCGCATCGCCGGAGAAGCAGTGGATCACGCCGCCGGTGTCGCTGGCGTGCTCGGCGCGCATCACCGCTACCGCGTCGTCGGTCGGCCTCGCGCAGGTGGACGACGACCGGCAAAGCGCGAGCCGGCGGGCGAGCTGGATGAAGCGCGCGAACGCCTCGCGTTGGTGCCGGTCGCGGCGAGTGCTCGTAGTGATAGTCGAGGCCGGTCTCGCCGATCGCGACCACCTTGGCCGCGCGGCGAGCGCGCGCGAGCGTCGTCGATGACGCGCATCGCTCGACCGACGCCGCCTCGTGCGGATGGACGCCGACCGTGGCGTGGATCGCATCGTGCGCGGCGGCGAGGTTCACCGCGGCGTGGTTCGCGTCGAAACGCCCGCTGGCGCCGATCGTCACCATCGCCGCGACGCCGGCCGCGCGCGCGCGGCGAGCACCGCCTCGCGGTCGGCGTCGAAGTCCATGTCGAGGTGACAGTGCGAGTCGATCAGCGTCCGCGCCGTCCGGCAGCGGCGGCAGATCGGGCTCGGTGTCGAGGAGTCTTCCGATGGCCAGCATGCGGAGCGCGTAGTCAGCCCGCCACCGCTCAGCGTTAGCGTGTGGCGGGCTGAAGCCCGCCGGCTACGCTCATTCTTCGATCCGTGGAAGAGAATCTCCGGCTTGCGCGTGACGTGCCCGTCCGGAATCGTCGTGCCCCACCAGCTCGCCAGCGTGGCAGCGTCGCGTCGGTCGGACGATCGAGCAATGCCGAGCATGCGGCCCGACGTCTCCGGGCAGGAACGGCCGCACCAGCACCGCGGTCGCGAACAGCGCTTCGAGCAGGTGATGCAGCACCGCGCCGGCGCGCGGCAGGGTCTCAGGTTTCTTGGCGAGCGTGAACGGCGCCGTCGTGACGATGTACTTGTTGGCGGCGTCGATCGCGCGCCACAGCGCTTCGAGGGTGCGATGGAACGCGAGCTGCTCCACGTGCCCGCGGCATCTCCGCGACCGCGGTGGCGAAGGTGGCGGCGAGCTCGCGATCCTCCGGCGCCCACTCGCCGAGCGGCTGCGACGACGCCCGCGGAAGTAGCGCTGCTGCATCGCCAGCGTGCGGCTGACGCAGGTTGCCGAGGTTGTTGGCGAGGTCGGCGTTGACGCGCGTGACGAACGCGTCCTCGCTGAACGTCGCGTCGTGGCCGAACGCCATCTCGCGCAGCAGGAAGTAGCGGAACGCGTCCATGCCGTAGCGCTCGCTGCATGTCGAGCGGCCGGACGACGTTGCCGAGGCTCTTCGACATCTTGCTCTCGTCGACGCGTCCAGTAGCCGTGCACGCGCAGGTGCCGTTGAAGAGCGGCAGGCCGGCGCGCCATCAGCATCGTCGGCCAGAAGACGCGCGTGCGGCTTCAGGATGTCCTTGCCGATCAGGTGCTCGCGCGTCCGGCCAGCAGGCGTCGAACTGCTCGGGCCGCGAGCTCGCGCACGGCGGTGACGTAGTTGAGTGAGCGCGTCGAACCAGACGTAGGTGACGTAGCGGTCGTCGAACGGCAGCTCGATGCCCCAGCTCGAGGCGGCTCTTCGGGCGCGAGATGCAGAGGTCGCCGAGCGCGCTCGCCGCGCAGCATCGCGAGCACCTCGTTGCGATACCGCTCCGGCGGATGAGCTGCGGCGTGCGCCTCGAGCGTCCGCGGCGAGGCGCTCCTGATACGCGCCCATGCGGAAGAAGTAGTTCTCCTCCTCGATGTAGGTCGGGCGCGACCTGATGGTCGGGGCACTTGCCGTCGACCAGCTCCTTCTCGGTGTAGAAGCGCTCGCAGCCGTAGCAGTACAGGCCGCCGTAGCTCCCGAAGTAGATGTCGCCGGCGTCGTGCATCCGGCGTAGGATGTCCTGCACGGTGCGCGACGTGGTCGGCGTCGGTCGTGCGGATGAAGCGATCGTAGGTGAGTGCCGCACGTCGTCCCAGGTGTCGCGGAAGATGCCGCTGATGCGGTCGGCGTACGCGCGCGGCTCGACGCCTCGCCGCCGCGGCCGCGGCCTGCGCGATCTTGTCGCCGTGCTCGTCGGTGCCGGTGAGGAACAGCGTCGTCGTCGCCGCGCTGCGCGGTAGACAGCGCGCCAGCGTGTCGGCAGACGATGGTCGTGTACGCGTGAGCCGAGGTGCGGCTCGGCGTTCACGTAGTAGAGCGGCGTCGTGATGTAGACGCGGCGCGCGCCGGCGCGGCGGTCGCGTCAGTCGGCACGCTTCGTCGACCAGGTCCTCGAGCGTGGCCTCGACCTCCGACGCCGTCCTCGCTGCGCCGCACGAGCGACCGTCTGCTTGAGCACGTTGTGGCGCAGCACGACGCCGTCGCCCTTGACGCGACTCGACCTGCGCGCCGACCTGCGGCAGCGCGCGGCCGAGCTCGAGGTAGGTGTCGTACTCGTAGCGCAGGCAGCACTTCAGGCCGGCCGCACATGCCGGCGAGCTTCGACGGGTTGAGCGAGAGGCCCTGCTCCTTGGCCATCTTCACCGACACCGAGCTGGAACTCGCGCAGCCAGCGTCGAGCAGCAGAGCTCGCGCCCGCACGGCCCGACGCCGCCGAGCATCTTGGTCTCGTCGCGGTGCGCCGATCTGCTTCATCTCGATGCGCATGTGCAGGGTCTGCGGCGAGGTCGCGCACGAGATCGCGGAAGTCGACGCGCTCTTCCGCGAAGAAGTAGAAGATCATCTTCGAGGCCGTCGTAGAGTCGACTCGGTCTTGATGAGCTTCATCGGCAGGCTGCGCTCATGGATGCGGTGCAGGCAGATGCGCTGGGCGTCAGCGGCGCGGCGCCGGTTGGACGTCCTCGCGCGCTCAGCTCGCGATTGTCGGCGCGCTTGATGACGCGCGGCAGGTTGCGTGGCGCATGCGCGTCGACCGAGTGCGGCGGCACGACGACGGTGCCGAGACGCGTCCCGCGCGCGACCTGCGCGACGACGCGATCGCCGCATGCGCAGCGGGATCAAGCCGGCGTCGTAGTCGTGCGACCTGTCCGGTGGCGCGGAACTGGATGCCGACGACGGCGATCGGTCGCGCGGTGCGGTCTGCTCTCGCTGGTCTCGAACTGGATCCATCGACGTCACCCGCGCGCGCCAGCCGCAACGCCAGCGCCTCGGTCAGTAGCGTGCGATTCGGGATTACGCCGGCGCAGGCGTGCTGCACCGCCTCGGCCGCGATCTGCCGCGGCGAACCGCTTGGCGCGAACCGCGTCGGATCGCCTGGCGGCGATCGCCGCCGACGGCGTCGTCGCGCGCACAGGGCGAGGAGCCCGTCGAGGCGCGCCGCCGTGTCCAGGCTCTGATCTTGCCCAGGGCCTTGCTCATGGCGAGCGACCGACCCATATCGACCGGGCTCCAGGGCCGCAAGCAGGCGTTCGCATCTCCTGCTGGTCGCTCGGCGTCGTCCCAGATGTTGCGCTGGGCCAGCGCCCGCCCGGGCCGTTGCGGCGACGCTGGCGAGGCGAGCGGCCTCGTCGGGCGCCATCCAGTCCCGGCCAGCGCCGCCCGCACCTCGTCGTCTGGCTGAGCGGCTGGAAGGCGATGCGTTGGCAGCCGCGAGCGCACGGTCGTGAGCAGCAGCGCCGGGGCTGGCGGTGACGCAGGATCGAGCAGGGCCTGGCCGGGCGGTTCCTCGAGCGTCTTCAGGCAGCGCGTTCTGCGCGGCCAGCGACAGCGCGGTCGGCGTCGTCGACGATCGCCATCTTGCGCGGCGCGGCGATCGCCTTGCAGCTGCGACGAAGCGCTTGAGCTCACGCGCCTGGTCGATGCCGATCTCCTTCTTGCGTCGCGCCCTCGCGCCGGCCGGCGCGATCGGCGCCCCGATGGAACGCAGGTCGGGATGGCTGCCCGCCACGACCTGACGGCAACCCGCGCAGGCGCCGCACGGCGCGCCGATCGGTGTCGGTGCAGGCGCAGTCGCGCGCCGAGTCGCTGCGCCACGAGCGCCTTTCCCACGCCCGGCGGCCCCGGGAAGCAGCAACGCGTGCGGCAGGCGATTCGGCGTCGAGCGAGGGTCGATGAGCCGTGCGCCCACGTCCGACCGATGTCCGTGGACCAGCGTCGGCCAGGCTCATGGCTGCTCCATGCGCGAGCGCGCATCGCCGCAAGCACCGCCGCGTGGACCGGCGCTCGGGCGACTGCGTGCGCGTCGATCGATCCGCCAGGTCGATCCGGCTCCGCTCGCGGCGAGCGCGTGGAAGCCGGCGCTGGACGCGCTCGTGGAACGCCTACCTCCTCGGCGTGGAAGCGGTCGTTCTCGCCGCGCGCGCGCTGCAGGCCGACGCGCACCGGGCAGTCGAGGAGACAGCGTCCGATGCGGCGCGACGCCGCCGCGCGCCCAGGCGTCGGCGCGGGTCACGAGCTCGAGATCGAGGCCGCGACCATATCCCTGGTAGGCGATCGTCGACGCCGGAGAAGCGATCGGCTCAGCACCGACCGCGCCTGCCGCGATCGCGGGCGCGATGAGCCTGCGCGATGTGCTGGGCGCGGTCGGCGAGATAGAGGAAGAGCTCGGCGAGGGCACGGGAACGGTCTCACGGGCGTGGAGGAGGAGCTGTCGCAGGGTCGCGGCCGAGCGCGGTGCCGCGGGCTCGGCCGTGGTTCTGATCCGCCGGCCGTCGGCACGCAGCACCGTCGCGAGGCGCTGACCTGCGTCGACTTGCCGGCGCCCTCGGGGCCTTCAAGGCGATCAGACACCCCGTCGCGGCGGACATGGTGCTGTCTACACACGGCGCGCGCCAGGGGGTCCAGCAGGTTCCGGCGCGTGCGGTCGCTCACTCCCCTTGACGGCGGCGGCCTCGGGCGCGATCGAGGGCGAGCCCGATGCCGTAGAGGAGCTGTTTCGCGGTGCACGGCTTGGTGATGTAGTAGTCGGCGCCGTGTTGGTAGCCGGTCAGGACGTCGTCGTCTGGATCTTGGGCGGTGACCATGATCACCGGCACCCTCGACGTCGCGTGCGTCGTCTTGATCCGCTCGAGCACCTCGATGCCGCTCATCTGCGGCATCATCACGTCGAGGAGCACGAGGTCGGGCACCTCGTGCGTCAACACGCCGAGCGCGTCGACCCCGCTCTGCGCGGTGCCGGACCACGAATCCCTGCGATTCCAGAATCGACCGCAGAATCACGTATGCTGTCGACGTTGTCGTCGACGACGAGGATCTTCTTGCTCATGCGGTCACCGCTCGGATCATGCCCCCTCCGGCGGCGCCGGACTGTAGCATGCGAGGTCCACGTCCGCAGCGGCGTTTTCGGCATCAACGCAACGCCGACCGACAGACGACATGTGAACGCGCCCGGTGAGGGCTCACCCGTTCTCGTCCGCCAGCTCCCGCCAACCCGGTAGTTTTTGCGCGCGACGGCAGCAGGCCTGGATAGATCGGTCGCCAGACGCGCCGCTGACGCGCGTCGTCGTAGGCCAGGCGGCCGCTGGCCGCGCAGGAGCAGCGGACCGCCGCGGCGATCCCTGCAGGAGCGCTCCGGGTGATGCCGACCGCGGCGCCTGGGTCGACCGCCACGCCGCTGCTCGTCGCGATCAATCCCTCGAAGTGCGAACGATCCATCGATCTCGAGCGGCCCATCGACCAGCAGGATGCCGCTGCCGCTGACGTCGCGGAGCCGCGCGTCGCGCCGCTGGCGAGGAAGAGGCCCTCGCCGAGCGCCCCGCCCAACGTCGCCGCCGATCGGGCGCGCGTCCGCGCGCCGCGCCGCGGCGCCGAGCAAAGCGTCGAACGCGGGGATCGCGGCCGACCCCGACGTCCGCCGCGCCGGCCGAGGCGAGCGCGCGCCTCGGCGGCGAGCTGCGAGCGCAGGCGGTCCGCCGCTTCGGTGCCGCCGACGGCCACGGCGGGAGCGCCGGCGCCGCCGTCTGAGCCGCCAGTCGGCGCCGAGCAGCAGGTCGACGACTGGCGCGTCGGACGCCAGTGCGCCGGGCAGATAGGAGGGCGCTCGCTGCATGGCGGCGGCGACGCTGCGGATGCTGGCGAGCGGGCCGTACCCGCGCGAGACGACCTCGACACGGTCGGCGGCCTGCGCCGCAACGCGCACGTCGTAGCGGAATGGCGCCGCTGGAAGAACTGCCGGCGGCGCCGCGGCGAACGGATACTGCCATCATCTGGTGTTCCGGTGCGCCGGTCGGGCCCGGCGAGGAGGCGGTCGAACCGGCGGGTCGCGGGTCAGGTCGGCAAGCGCGTGCTCGAGTCCCGACTCGGCGACGGCGAGGGTCTCGCTGGCGGCGCGCTGTGGTGTTGCACGAGGAAGTCGAGCCGCGCCTGCAGGACCGCGAAGGTGCCTAACGGCAAGAGCAGGGCGGTCGCGATCAGCGCCGTGATCAGCGCGTGGCCGTCCTCGCGATCCGGTGCGCGCGCTGCCGCTCAGCCATTGCGCAGGGTCACCGTCGCCTGCTGCCCGACGCGCAGCGGACGGCGATCGGCGGGGTCGGGGTTGGGCACTGACCGCGAAGCGCACGACGACGCGGCGGACGAGCGCGCGCGCCGCCGGGTCGAGCTCGCCGGCGGCGAGCGCCGAGCCGTCGGCGCCGATGAAGGTCAGGTGCAGGCCGGCGCCGGGCACGTCGTTGATCAGCGGCTGCGGCGGCGCATCGCCTGGCGCGCGCAGCAGGCAGCGGCGATCGGCGGCGTACTGGTAGGCGACGGCCTCGTTGGTGTCGTCGCTGTCGCTGTCGCCGTTCAGGTCGCGCACCATCGACACCGCATCCGGCGCCGCGCGGCGCAGGCCGTTGCCGAGCGCGCCGGTCGGACTGGAAGCCCGCGTCACGGAGGTCGCCGGCGATCAACTGCACGCCGAGACGCGCCGCTTCCTGCGCCCTCGGCGGCCGCTTCGAGCACTTCCGGACGCCGCGCAGCATGGTGCGCGTGAACTGATGCACGCCGACCGCAAAGAGGGCGAAGGCGAGGATGCCGACGAGGAGCTCGACGAGCGTAAGCCGGCGGTGAGCAATACGTAACTGAACGAAGTACAAC
>ERZ1370068.472-contig-10428_pt1 | contig 39902 bp, 54 predicted proteins | sample MGYA00561227_ERZ1370068 | MGnify/ENA primary metagenome ERZ1370068 (study PRJEB38410, sample SAMEA6850437) | metagenome | study: Metagenomic assessment of the ecological functions of the soil: analysis of the soil microbiota associated with the... | reverse complement strand
AAGCCATTACGTATTGCTCCTCGTGCAGCGGCGTCACGCCGAAGCGGTTCACGGCATTCGGATCGGCGCCTTCGGCCAGCAAGCGCCGAGCGGCGCCGAAGTCGTTGTTGTATGCGGCCCAGTGCAGCGCGGACGCGGAGGTGTCCGCCCGGAAGGCTGCAGCCATGCTGCGGCAACGGCGCCCGGCGCCGACCAGCGCGGCGGCAGCGACGACGATGCCAAGACGGACCGGCTCACACGCACGCGCCATCGCCCGGCGTCGACCGCCAGCGAGACGGCCGCCGTTGCTCGCGCACATGTCGCTTGCCGTAGCTCTCGGCTCTCGACGCCGAAGAGCTGCAGCACGCTGACCATGAGGTTCGCGAACGGCACCATCTTGTCGAACTTCGGAATGGCCGGAATCGCGCGCTCCGCCGCGAGCTGGCCGACCCGGATGTGGCGGTCGCCCGCGGAGCTGTGCCGCCGGCATTGCCGGCGAGCAGGACCGGCAGGTTCGACGATTGTGCACGTTGCCGTCGCTCATGCCGCTGCCGTAGACGAACAGCGAGTTCTCGAGCAGGTTGCCGTCGCCGTCGGGCGTGTCCTTCAAGCGCTGCAGGAAGTTGGCGAACAGGCTCAGGTTGTAGATGTCGACCTTCGCCTTCTTCTCCATCTGCTTCGGGTCGTAGTTGTTGTGCGAGACCGGATGGTGGCCGTCGGCGATGCCGATCTGCGGATAGCCAAGCCTGACGAGCTCGCGGCGCCATCATGAACGACGTCACGCGCGTGAGGTCGCCCTGGAACGCGAGCGCCTGCAGGCTCGAACATCAGCGTTCACGTGCTCCTCGAACGCTCCGGGGATGCCGACTGGGCGTCGGGCGGCGCTTCGATGCCGGCGCTCGAGCGCTGGTCCTCGGCCTGCACGATGCGCCGCTCGATCTCGCGCACGTTGGCGAGGTAGTCGTCGAGCCGCTGCGGTCGCGGCCGACGATCTGCGGCAGACGCTGCGCGTCGCTCGAGCGACGGCGTCGAGAATGCTCGTGCTCTGCTCGAGCCGCGCGCGGCGCGCTCCGGCGTCGTGCCGTCGCCGCCGAACATGCGCTCGAACACGACGCGCGGGTTGATCTCCATCGGCAGCGGCTGCCGTCGGCGTGCGCCACGAGATCGTGTTCATGTAGGTGCAGAGGAAGTCGGCGGCGCAGGTGCCGAAGATGCTCGAGCTGTCCTCGATCGCGAGCTCCATCGACGGGAACGTCGTCCTGGCCGATCTTCGTGCGCGATGATCTGATCGATCGACGTGCTGAGCTCCGACGATCTGTCTGCTTCGCGCGGCGCGTGCGCGCACGCGGAGCAGACAGCGCGTGGGCAGCGCCGAGTGCGCGTTCGCGCCTTCGACGGACGAGCCCGTGACGACGTTGACGTGACTCGCGCAACGGCTCCGAGCGGCTTCGAGATCATGCGGCAGCTCGAAGCTCGCTGCCGGCCTTCTTCGGCATCCAGACGTCCATGATGGCGCGCCGTGCGGCACGTAGATCGTGCCGAACGCAGCGTGCGCGGCGCCGGCCGTCTGCGCGAGCGCGGTGCCGCGCCGGCGACCATCGCGTCGAGCAGCGGCAGCGCGACCGTCGCGCCGGCGCCTTGCAGGACCGTGCGACGCGACGAGTGCTTCTTGCTGATGAACATAAGCGGTCTCCTTCCGGCGAACGAGCAGAATCTAGCGCAACTGTCGCGCCCGTGTCTGTGCCGGCAATCCGCATCTGGAACGGCTCGCTCGTACGATGCCGCAGCACGAGCGACGGAGAAGCGGTAGTCGTCCTGCGCGCCGGCCGCGCTGACGATCGCGCGGACCGTCGGCATGTCGGCGGCCTCCGAGCCCGCGCCCGAGCGCGTACGTCATGAGCTTCTCGGTGGCCGTCCGGACGAACCGCTCAGGGCTGGCTCAGGATGCGCCTTGCGCAGGTCGACGGGTCCGTTGATCGGCCCGCAGTCGGCACAGCGTGGATCGGGCTGCCGTAGTCGACCGGCCTCGCCGTTGTCTTCGGTGCGCCAGCGGCCGATGCGCGTCGAAGTTCTCGAGCGCGAGGCCGATCGGATCCATGAGCTGGTGGCAGCTCGCGCAGCCGGGTTCGGCGCGGTGCCGCTCCATGCGCGCGCGCATCGGCAGCGCCTTCGTCGCCGGTGTTCTTCGGCAGCGGCGGCACGTTCGGCGGCGGCGGCGGCGGCGGCGTGCCGAGGATGTTCGTCGAGCACATCCAGTTGCCGCGGCTGCACGGGCGACGTGCGGTTCGGATACGACGTCAACGTCAGGACGCTGCCCGTGCCCGAGCAGGCCGCGGCGGCGTCGTCGGTCGGCGACTCGTCACGCGGCGGAACTGGCTGCCGTAGATGTTCGGGATGCCGTAGTGCCTCGCGAGCCGCTCGTTGACGAACGTGTAGTCGGCCGTCAGCAGATCGAGCACGCTGCCGGTCCTCGCGCACGATCGCTCTCGAACGAACAGCTCCGTCTCGCGGCCGAACGCCTGGCGCAGGTTGTCGTCGAAGTCCGGGAACTCGTACGATGTCGGGCGCCGAGGCGCGCAGGTTGCGCAGGTAGAGCCACTGGCTCGGCGAAGTTGTCGACGAGCGTCGTCGCGCGCTCGTCGGCGAGCATGCGCTCGACCTGCGCTTCGAGCGCCGCCGGGCGTCGCTCGAGCTCGCCTGCGACGGCCGCGTCGAGGAGCTCGTCGTCGGGCATGCTGCTCCACAAGAAGAACGACAGCCGCGACGCCAGCTCGAGGTCGCCGATGCGGTAACGGTGCCGGGCGCGGCGTTCGCCGGATCCTGCCTCGACGCGGAACAGGAATTGCGGCGAGACCAGGATGCAGGCGAGGGCCGTCTGCACGCCGGCCTCGAATGCACGGCCCTTCGCGCGCTCTGGCGCCGTAGAGCTCGAGCAACCGAGCGCGCTCGCCGTCGGTGATCGGCCGTCGATACGCGCGGCGCGCGAGCCCCGTGAGTATCTGCTCCGCACACGCCGCGGCTTCTCGCATCTCGCGTCGGGCTCGCACGAGAAGATGCGCTCGCGGCTCGGCGAGTGGCCCGGGCCGGCAACGGTCAGCGGCCCCTTCGATGACGATCTGGTCGAGCTCCGGGATGCCGACGTCCATGCGCGCGTCGTGCTCTCGCGCTGGAACGCCTGCAGCACGTCTTGCCGCGCGGCCGAGCTCTTCTTCGCGAACGTGACGCCGACGTCGTGCTGGCCGGCCGTCACGACGACGCGCGTCTCGAAGCGGCGGTCGATCTCGTCGGCCGTCTTGCCTGGGAACATCTGCGCGGGCGACCTCGTCGTCAGGCCCGCCGAAGCGCGTGCAGCGTGAGCTGCGCGCCGTCCAAGCTGATCTCGAGGTCGTGCGGAGTCTCCGTGCCGCGCACGACGTCGACGGTGTTGCGCCAGAGCTTCGGCTTGATGACGTACTCGCCGTCGACCGGAAAGTGGTGGCTCACGAGCATGCCGCCGCGCGTGCCGAGCGGCAGGCCGCTCGACGTGATCGCGTTGCGAGCGATCCGGGCGGCAACGCGATACGTGCGCACGGCCGGCGCCAGGTCAGTGTCGCCCATCGCGGCGCGTCGATGATCTTCCAGGCCGCCGAGAGATAGCGATCCATGCAGCGACGGATCGGTGCCGAGCACGTCGGCGATGTTGTCGAAGCCGTAGGCCTCGCTGTCGTTCGGCAGATACGCGGTCGCGTCGACGTCGAGCGCGAGCAGGTCGCGGATCGCGTTGCCGTACTCGGTGCGGTTCAGGCGGTGCAGCGATTTGCGGTCCGGGGTTCGGATGCGCGGCGGCCGCGCTGTCGAGCTGCTCCTCGAGGTAGGCGACGAGCTCGTCGGTGGCCGCGGCCTCGGGCAGCGGCTCGCCGGCCGGCGGCATCATGCGGCGCGCGCAGCTTCTTGACGACGGTTTCCCAAACGTTGGCGTGCGCGCCGACGTCGGTCAGCGCCAGGCGTTCGAGCAGTCATCTCGCCCGCGCGCTCGGCGTCGTTGTGGCAATCGGCGCAGTACCGATCGATGACGTCCTTGGCCGCGGCCGCCCGCTGCTCGTTCGCTCGGCTGACAGGCAGCCGAGGCAAGGGCGAGGGTAAGGATCGCTAGGGCACGCATAACCCTAAGAACCTACGAGAGAAAAAAGTGCAAGTGCTCCCGGCGGTAGGGGTTAGCGTCAAGAACTCATCCAGTTCCCGGGCTGTGTGAACTCGAACGTCAGCTCCGAGCAGGGCTGCTTCTCGAACGGCGTTTCGGAGAGCAGCACGGTGTCCGAGCTCTGTGTACGGCGCCGCGAGATAGACGGGATCTTCCGCCGTGTACTCGCGCTTGCAGCGCGAACGTCTTCGCGTCGAGCGTGAAGCGCTCGACGACGTGCAGCTGCGGCGCTGTTGCGCGTCGGCGGCACGAGCACGCCTTCGGCGAAGCCCGACGGTGTCGACGACGAGCGTGTCGTCCGTCCCAGCGGCCGATCGAGTGGCCCGCTGTTGCTCGGGCTGAGGTTCGGCCGGGTGCTTGTCCGTGCCGAGATGGATTCGGCGCGAGGCGCTGAACGAGGCCGTAGTCGATGTCGATGACCTTCTCGCCGTCGACGGTCGTCTGCGTGATGCGGTTGACCGGCCAGTCGAACGTCCAGTCGAACACGATGCTCGTGGGCTTGCACGACAAGGCGCGGATTGTCCTCGGGCGACCACATGCGGAACGCGGTCGCGGCCGCTTGGCCTCTTCGCCGTGTAGGTGCGGCGCGATGGCGCGGGGTTGCGTGCGCGAATCTGCTCGAGCGTGATCTTGCCGGCCGCGAAGTCCTCGCGCAGGCTCCGCGGCACGAGCGAGCCGCTGCCGCCGCTCGGCGGAATCGTGAGCACGGCCTGCTCGACGGCCCAATCGCCCGAGATGTTCGGCTCACCCGAAGCAGACTTGCAGCGGCCGCTTCGACGTGTCGACGGGCGTCGATGCGTGAATTGATCGTTGCGGTCGATCGTCGTCGTGCCGCCGATCGTGACGCTCTCGAGATAGCACGAGTGCGGATCGTCGCGGTGCGGATGAGCCGTGGACGTCGACGTGCCGGCCCGGCACGAACTCCTCCGTCTTCCAGCCCGAGCGCTTGATCAGCGTGGCCGCGCGCATCTCGCAGCGCATCTGACAGCGGCTTGCCGTCGGCGTCGACGGTCTCGAGAAGTACAGATAGCGAATGCGGATTGACGAGCTCGAGCTTCGTCAGCGTGCCCGAGTAGTCCGTGAACTTGTCCATCTGAAACAGGCCGAACCCGTGATGTGCGAGCGCGGGTGCAGTTGCTGCAGGCCCAAGGGCCGCGGCCGCGGGAGAGTCGGTACTCGACGATCGCATGATCGGATTTCGAGCTCGGTCCATCGGCCGACTCGTGCTTCATCCCTCGAGCCACTACATTACCCGGGCGCATACGCGCGTAACTCTTCAGTTCTCTGGGCCGCTGCGGCGCTATGCTCAGCGTCCCATTCGACGGCGAGGAATCGCTCGTGCCAAGCGCTCGATGCCTGCTAGTCCTCATGCTTGCGCTCTTTGTCCCTAGGCCGTCGCGCGGCGGCGTCAGAGTGCCGCGACGCGCTGCGACACGCTGTGCGGATCGGCGGCTGAGCTCGTCCGGCGCTTCGAGCTGCGTGAGGGCGCCGCACCCGTGCGCGAGCGGCCGGGCTGGGCGACCGAAGAAGATCGTCGTCGTCGCCGACGTCCGACTCGCGGACTACCTGCGCGGCATCGCGCGCCGGGCGTCGAGATCGTCGGCGTGCGCCGGCCTGCGCAACTACTCCGGCATGGCCGAGGTCGTCGGCCGGCGCGGACGTCTTCGTCGGCCCGGCACGCCGGAGATCGTCGCGCGCGGCACGAGACCTGAAGTGGATTCAGCTGCTGAACGCCGGCGCCGACAGTTGCGCGACGATTCCGGCGGTCGCGCGAGCGCGGCATTCTCGTCACCAACCCGCAGCGGATCCAAGGGCCGCACATGGCCGAGCACGCGATGGCGCAATGATGCTCGTCGCTGGCGCGCGCATTGCCGCAGTCTACGCCGCGGAGCAGAACGGTGGCGCGTGCACGCGCGGCTTTCGCGAGACGCGCGGCGGAGCGGCTCGATCGAGGTCGAGGGCAAGACGCTGCTCGTCGTCGGGCTCGGCGGGATCGGCACGGAGGTCGCGCAGCTCGCGCACGGGCTCGGCATGCACGTGATCGCGACGCGCAACAGCCGCCGCGAAGGTCCGGACTACGTCGAGTACGTCGGCCTCGCGGACGAGTACCGCACGCTCGCGGCGCGCGCCGACGTAGTCGTGAACGCCACGCCGCTGACGCCCGAGACGCGCGGCATGTTCGACGCGCGCGTTCTTCGCGCGCGATGAAGGACGGCGCGTTCTTCATCAACATCGGCCGCGGCGAGCGTCGTCACCGCCGCGCTCGTCGCGGCGCTTGCAGAGCGGCACGATCGGCGGCGCGGCGGCCTCGACGTCACGGACCCGGAGCCGCTGCCGCCGGCGTCATCCGCTGTGGAGCATGCGCAACGTGATCATCACGCCGCACATCGCGACGAGCTCGACTATCGCGACGACCGCACGCTCACGCTTCGTCGTCGAGAACGTGCGCCGCTATGTCCGCGGCGACGCGCTCTTGTCCGTCGTCGATCTCGCCGCCGGCTACTGAGGCGCGACGCCCCAGCCGGGTTTGTCGCCGAGCAGCAGCACGCCGTTCTCGATGACGCTCGCCGGTGCTGCGCGCGCGCGTACTTGCGGCGCTCGAACGAGTACTCGAGCGAGCGCACGAGCGTCGGGATGAACGGCCGCAGCGTGCAGGCGTCGCCGCCGTCGAGATCGGCCCCGACGGATTGTGCGGCGACACCTCGATTTTGCCGGCGCCCATCTTCAGCACGTCGAGCAGCGGGCCGAAGCCGCCGACGTGCTTCACGTCGGGCATGATCACGTCGCACCCAGCCGTGCTCGGCGATCTCCCGGAACCGCGCGCGGCCCCAGAACAGCTCGCCGCCCGCAGACGCGCAAGCGCGTGTGCTGCCGCTGAGCTCGTCGTAGCTGGGCCCGACGGTGAACGGCTCTTCGATCCAGTCGAGCTTCAGGCGCTCGAGCTCGGGCACGATCCAGTAGAAGTCCTGCGGCCGAAATCGCTCGTGAAAGTCGACGCGCACGCGCGAGCTCGGAAAATCTGCTCGCGCAAGCGGCGCGAGCGTCGCGAGCCCCGCCGCCGGCTTTTCGACGGCGCGCTCGGGACCGTTGACGGCCTCGAACGGCGCGCACTTGAACGTCTTGAATCCCTGCTCGCGCAGCTTCGCCGGCGATCGCCGCGTATTCCTCGGCGCTACGCGTCCGTAGTGCGCGCTTGATCGTCGCGTAGAGCGGCAAGCCCGCGAACGGCGTTTTGTCGCGAAACAGTCGCCACACGGGCACCTGCTCGCGCTTCGCCAGCAGGTCGTAGAACGCCTGGTTCAAGCCCGAGAACGCCGTGGCGGTCACGAAGTCGGGCGCGAGCGCGGCGATCTCCTGCTCCTTGCGCGCGAGGCTGATCGAGCGACGGCGTGAAGCCGCGGTAGTGCTGCTCGAACAGCTGCGCGCGCGGCCTGCTTGCACTTGCCATCGTCATTGCTGTGCGAGGCCTCGCCGAACCCGCGATAGCACGCCGTCGCGTGACCTCGAAGATGAGCCAGTCGCCTTTGAGGTGCAGGCTTGGCCGCCCACCCGTCGGGGTCGGGGATCGTGCGGAATTTGCAGCGTCAGCGCGCCTCGCGCGCGCACGACCCAGGGTGCCGCAGCCACCGCGGCGGCCGCCGCCGCCGACGAACGCGCGCCGCGAGACGCGCTCGCATCTGCGGCGTTCGGTCACGGCCGCACGCGCACGTATTTCTGCAAGCGTGCGCGGCCGCGGCTCGCCGCCGTAGATGTTGCCGTCGCGGTCGACGACCGCGAACTCGGCGCCGTTGCCGGCGCGCACGCGCGGGTCGCCCCACGGATACAGGATGAACTCCGTGCACGGCGCCCGTGGCCGCGTCGCCGATGCGAATCCCCATGTCCCAGCCGGGGTTCTCGATGTCGTCGGACTCGGAGTCGGCGACGCAAGATGCGGCCCAGGTGATCGAAGAAGATGCCGCTCGGCCGGCCGAACTGCGTCCAGCTCGCGAGGTGCGTGCCGTCCTGGTCGAACAGCTGGATGCGGTTGTTCGCGCGGTCGCCGACGAACAGCGCGGCCGCGCGAGTCCATCGCGATCGCGTGCAGCGCGCGGAACTCGCCGGGCGCGTCGCCGGTGCGGCCCCACGCCTTGACGAACTTGCCGTCGTTCGCGAACTTCACGACGCGGTTGTTCGTGGCGTCGCCGTGGCCGTCGGCGCACGAAGATGTCGCCGTTCGGCGCGACGACGACGTCGCTCGGCGCGTTGAAGTGCGAGCTGTCGTTGCCCGGCAACGCCCGGCGTGCCGAGCCGCAGCAGCACTTTGCCGGTCGGGCTGAACTTCACGACTTGATGGCCGCGGCCGCGGCCGCCGGGCTCGCGGCGTGCGGTCGGTGGTCGCGGCGTCGGTGACCCAGACGTTGCCTTGCGGGTCGACCTCGAGCCCGTGCGGCCAGATGAACGATGCCGCCGCCGAACATCGCGAACGGCGTTGCCGTCCGGCGCGAACTTCGACGACGACGTCGAGATCGGAGTCGAGGCACTCGTAGCCGAACTTGTCGCCGCCGGCGTCGCAGCGCAGAATGGCCCAGACCTGCCGGCCGTCGACGTCGATGTCGACGTCGCCGACGGCGCCGATCTCGCGGCCGCCGGGCAGCTTCGCCCAGCCGTCGACGAGGCGGTACGGATTCGGCAGCGCCTGGCCGAGCGCGCTCGCTGCGAAACCGAGCGTCGCCAGCACGGCGAGGCGCCGCGAGCGGCGTCCTGTTGTTGCTCGTCATGGTCTCCCCTGTCGTCAGCCGCGCGGCGCTCGCCAACCGGCGGCCCGCGCCTCGCTTCTCGTGCAGAACCAGCGCTCGCCTTTGCTTTCGTCGATGCGCGTGTCGTCGTACGACGACGTGCCGGGCACGTGGTAGATGTGCGCGCCTTCGCCGTTGATGTTGCCTTTGATAACGCAACCGTCGCGAGGCGATCGCTGCGGCGGCGCCGGCTGGTCGCGCGGTTGCGCGGGTGCTTCGTCGTGGCGATAGGCCCCGGATTCGTGAACTCGCCCGCCCAGATGCCGCGGCGTGCGTTGCGCGCCTCGTTCTCCTCGTCCACGTACTCGTTGCTGTAACGCCGATACGCCGTCGCGAATCCCGCGCGCACCATCTCCGCGCCGAGATCCGCGGCGCCGCCGCGACAGACCGCGACGATGCGTCCGTAGTTGTCGACGTCGCGGCTTCGTGCAACTGACCGTTCGGTCGCCGATCAAGTCGCGCAGCTTGCGCGCCGCTTCGTTGCCGCACGGCCAGGCGCGGCCGTCGCGCGTGCAGGATTGCCGGCCCTCGACCGCGTCGACGCCGAAGAGGCGAAGCCGCGTCGCGCCGATCTCGAGCGAGTCGCCATCCGTGACTTTTGCTCGGCCGCTGATGCGCTCTTTGCGGGACGCAGCGACCTCGGCGCTCAGTGCGAGCGCGGCAAGGGCCAGCAGCGAGAGCGGGCATGCATCCGCATGGTCGGCGTGACGATACGCCGCAAGCGCGCGGGTCGAAAGCCCCGCGAAGCGCGGTATAACATGGCCGCTCGCCGGGAGGTTAGGGCTGTCGGCGCCGCGACGGCTAGCGCCGTGCCGTCGCAACGGGGCTAGAATTCGTTTCAGCAGCAGCGGCTGGCAGCCGCAGTTGGGGAGAACATGCTTCGTTCATTGTGTCTCGTCGGGTTCGCCGTCGGCGCCGCCGCTTTCGGCGGGCTCGCGCTCGCGCATCACAGCCAGGCCGGCATCTTCGAGTCGCGCGAGACGGTCGAGGTCACGCGGCGTCATCCAGTCGATCTCGTGGCGCAATCCGCACGGCCAAATCCTGCTCGATGTGGCGAATGCCGACGGCAGCAGCACCGTAGTGGGACGCGGAGACGGCGTCGATCGCCGTCATGCGCAATCGCGGCGCGGAGCCGAGCGCCGTCGTCGTCGGCGACCGCGTGACGATTGCCGGAGCGCCGTCGTCGCGCGGGCGCAACGAGATCCTCGCGCGCAGCATGCTGCTCTCGAGCGGCTACGAGTTCACGTTCGGCGGCGCGCAGGCGTATTTCCCCGAGGGCAAGAGCGGGCAGCGATCGTCGGCCGCGCGACGATCGAGGCGGACGTTTCGGCCGCGACAGCGAAGGCCGACGGCATCTTCCGCGTCTGGTCGACGAACATGAGCGATCCCGCTGCGTTTCCGATGTTCAAGGGCGGCTATCCGCTGACGGCCGCGGGCAAGGCCGGGCTCGCGCAGTGGAATCCGCGCGACAACTCGCTGCTGAAGTGCGGCACGAAGGGCACGCCGCTGATCATGATCTCGCCGCTGCCGATGGAGTTCGTGCGCAAGGGCGACACGATCGTGCTCAGCCTCGAGGAGTACGACACGGTCCGCACGATTCACATGAATCCGAAGCGCTGTCGCGCCGGCCGACCACACGCTGCTCGGGTTCTCGCGCGGGCGCTTCGAAGGCGCGACTCTAGTCGTCGAGACCGACCGCATCGCGGCCGGCTACTTCGATCACGAAGGCACGCCGATGAGCGACGAGATCAAGGTCGTCGAGCGGTTCACGCCGAACGCCGACTACACGCGGCTCGACTACACGCTGACGACCACGGATCCCGAGAACTTCGAGCGGCCCTTCGACCTCACGCGCTACTACACCTGGAAGCCCGAGAACACGGTGCACCCGTACGAGTGCCTCGATCGCTTCTGACGCAGCAGCGCGCGGCTTAGAAAGGGCACGACGATCAGCCAGTTCAGCGTCGCGAGAACGCTGCCCATCAGCGTCGCGGCGACGCCGACGGCCGCCGCCCAGCGCGCGAGCTCGGGTCGATGCTCGATACAGAACATCAGCGGCAGTCCCGGCAGTGCGCCGATCGCGGCCGCGGACTGCAGACAGTGCGCGACACGCGGATAGCGCATGCTGAACGTCAGCAGCTCGGGATGCGCGAGGATGGCCGCGGCGATGGCGCGGTCGTTGCCGAGCGTCGTCGTCGCGCGGCGCGGGCGGCTTCTTCCGTGCCGAGCCCCGACTCGAGCGCCGCGCAGCTCGAGATCGGAGTAATGCTCCGTGAGCTCGAGGATCGTTCGCTCGACGTAGACCGGGCTGACGCCGCTTTGGAGCAGCTCGAGTCGCAAAGACTCGAACCGCTTCTCACGCATGCTCTAGGTCTCCGCCGGCGCCGTTGCCGTTGAGCGCGGAGTTGACGCCCAGGCTGACTCGCTTCCACTCGTCGCTCAAGTGCTCGAGCCGCCGCTTGCCCTTCGTCGTTACCGCGTAATAGACGCGTTCGCGGCCGTTCACGCTCTTGCGGCGCGCCTTCAACGCGCCGCCTTCCTCGAGCGAGTGCAGCACGGGATAGATGACGCCTTCGCCGAACCCGATGGCTTCGGCCGTGACGAGGCGCATCGCTTTCACTATTTCGTAACCGTACATCTCGCGGCCGCTCAACATTCGCAGAACGAGCAGCTCGGGCACGCCGGTCAAGAACGGAGGATTCGTTTGTGCCATGACTGTGACGATAGACCCAACTTCGTGTACTGGCCAGTCCGATTTAGCGGCTTGATCCGGCTGAATTTTGGTACGGTCCGGTGTGTATACAGCGCCGTCGGATCGACGGCGACAGGGTCGATGACGGGCCGCTCGATCGCGGGCGGAGAGATGGGCTGGATCGCGGGCGGCTCCAACGGCGACGTGGGCCCGCGTTCTCCCTGTTGCAGCGTGCGCGCCTGCGCCGCGACATAAGCGCGGGATCGTCTCGGCGTCCTCGGGAGTCAGGAATTGCGACCAGCCGATCATGCCGTTCGGCTCGAGCGCGCCGTCGACGACGATGCTCCTCCAGAGTGCGGCGCTCGAGAGCGCGGCCGAGCGGCGCAGGTCCGGAATGATGTTCAGCGAGTGTGTCTCGCCGCCATGGCAGCGCGAGCAGTACACGCGATACGGCTCGGCACCGGCCGCGACGACGACCGGCGCGAAGATGTCGTCGGGGACGTTCGGCGGCGGTGCGGGCCCAGGTCCCGGCGGCAGAGTCGCTTTGCCGTCGAGCTTGAAGGCGAAGATGCGCCCGGGGTTTCGCGCGCGCGCATCCGCGTCGTTGCCTCCCGAGAAACCGCGTCCTCCCATGACCGCGATGTATTGCTCGCCGCCGACCGCGTAGCTGATCGGGCCCGGAGCCATCGAGTTCGGCGTCTCGTGCGACCAGAGCCGTTCGCCGGTCGTCGCGTCGAACGCGACGAGCTCGCCCGTGATGGTGCCGCGGCCTTGAAACAGCAAATTCGCGGCCGTCGTCAGCACGCCGCCGCCGAAGCCGTCGATCGTGAAGCGCGGCGCGCCGGCGGCGGGATCCCACGCGATCAACGACGAGCCCGAGAGCGGCGGGTTCGCCTCGTTGAGCGCGCGGTCTTCGTCCGTCGTCGGGCCTCGGTAGATGCCGGTGTTGTTGAGGCCTTCGCGGAACACGAAGTCCGGATCGTCGCGATAGATCATCGAGGCGCGCGATGCGCGAAAGTAGACGAGCCCGGTGAGCGGGCTGTACGACATCGGCGACCAGTTGTGCGCGCCGCTGCCCGTCGGCGAACGCGACGAACGGCCCGGAGTCGTAGTACGCGTTCGGCGCGACCTCAGGAGCGGCCGGTCGCGAGATCGACGTGCGTCGCCCAGTACGTCGGGCACGAAGTTGTTCGCCGACAGCACTTTGCCCGTTTGCCGATCGATCACGTAGAAGAAGCCGTTCTTCGGCGCGTGCAGGATGACCTTGCGCGGCGACGCCGCCGACTCGTGAGGTCGGCGAGGATCATCGGCTGCGTCGACGTGAAGTCCCACGACTCGCCCGGCGATTCCTGGTAGTGCCAGATGTATGCGCCGGTATCGGGGTTCGAGCGCGAGCACGCTCGACGAGGAACAGGTTGTCGCCGCTGGCCGTCGGAGCGGATCAGCCGGTTCCACGGGCTGCCGTTGCCCGTCCCGACGTACAGCTGATCGAGCTCGGCGTCGTAGACGATCGCGTCCCACGGCGTGCCGCCGCCGCCGCATCTCGTACCAGCGGCCGAACCAGGTCGGGGCGCGCGAGCTCGGCGAGCGCCTTGTCGGACGCCGCGCCGTCGGGGCCGGCATTCGCGGGATCGCCGGGCACGACGTAGAAGCGCCACGCGAGCTCGCCGCGTGTCCGGCGTCGTACGCGCTTACGTAGCCGCGCACGCCGAACTCGGCGCCCGCGTTGCCGATCACGACCTTGTCTCTTGACGACGCGCGGCGCGCCCGTGATCGTGTACATCTTCGTCTGGTCGACGGTGACGGTGCTCCAGACCGGCGCGCCGGTCGCGCGGTCGAGCGCGATGAGCCGGCCGTCCAGCGTCGCGATGATGAGCTTGTCCATGCAGAGCGCGGGGCCGCGCGAGTTCACGTCGCAGCACGCTTTCGCGCCGGCTGCTCCCGGCACCTTCGGGTCGTAGCTCCAGATCAGCTCGCCCGTCGCCGCGTTCAGCGCGTAGGCCTTGCTCCAGGCGCTCGTCGTATAGAGCACGCCGTCCGACGACGAGCGGTGTCGCCTCCTGGCCGCGATTCGTATCGAGCTCGAAGACCCAAGCGGGCGCGAGCCTGGCCAAGGTGTCCTTGTTGATCTGCGTCAGCGGAGAGTGGCGCTGCTCGAGGTACGTGCCGCCGTGCGTGAGCCAGTTCTGGGGCTCGCTCGCCGCGTTCTGCAGGCGCTGCTCGGTGATGGCACGCGAAAATCCGGGCGGCGGTGCGGCGGTCACGTCATCGGCGCCGCATCCGGTCAGCACGGTCGCAGCAATGAACAGCGCAGCGAGTTTCGATGTCTCGTTCATGTGGAATCCGCCGCCATCGTCACGGGTTGTGGGCAACGATAGCCGCAAGCGCTTCGGAGATGGCAGAGCAGCGCAGCGGCGCGACCGAAGTGTGCTGTCGTCGGCAATTCGCCTCTTCGCGTTGTGACCGCGTGCACGCCGCGACTCAGTGATCGTTGTCGCTCGCGACTTAAGTCGTTACAGTTCAGCGTGATGGCAGCAATTGCGCACTGACGACCGATGGAAATTACGGTCCTAGCTTATCTGGAGCCCGACGAGAAGGAGCCTGACGTCCGCGGTGCGGCAGGTCGCCGCAGGTCCTCGCGGAGCGCGGCCTGCAAGACTTCGATCTTGACGATCCGTCACGACGTCAACGAGCTCATCGAGGGCTTGAAGGCGCGCAAGCCGCAGCTCGTGTTCAACCTCGTCGAATCGTTCGGCGACGACATCATGCGGCGGCGTCGATCGGTGTCGCGGGCGTGCTCGATTTGTTACAGATCCCGTACACGGGCGGCGGGCCCGGCGAGATCTTCCTGCAAGAGGACAAGGCGCTCACGAAAAGCTGCTCGGCCTTCGAGGGCATCCGCTACCCCGACTTCGCTACGTTCCCCGCCGGACGCCGAACTTCGAGACCGGCGGCAACCTGCGCATGCCGCTGTTCGTGAAGCCGCTGCGCATGGACGCGTCGATCGGCATCGACGAGAAATCGCTCGTGCGCAACACGCAGCAGATGATGGAGCGCGTGCTGTACATCCAGCAGACGTTCGGCGACGCGGCGCTCGCCGAGGAATACATCGAGGGCCGCGAGTTCTACGTCGGGCGTGCATCGGCAACGGCGACGCTCGTCGCGTTCCCGCCGATCGAGATGGATTCTCGGGGCCTCAAGGAAGGCAGCCTCAAGGTCATGGATAAGCAGCGCGAAGTTCGACGAGAAGAGCGACCGTTTCCACGGCACGAAGGCGGTCATCGCGTCGATCGAGCCCGAGCTCAAGGCCAAGCTGCAAAGGCGTCGGTCGATGCGTATCGCGCGCTGCGCGTATGCGACTACGGCCGCGTCGACTTGCGGCTCACGGAGACCGGCGAGGTCTACGTGATCGAGGTCAACGCGAGCTGCTATCTCGAGGAGCAGAGCGAGTTCGCGACGGCCGCGGCCGCGCACGGCATTCCGTATCCGAGCTCGTCGAGCGCATCGCCGAGCTCGCCGTCGAGCGCTGGAAGCATCGCAACCGCGCGCAGAAGCGCCGCAAGAAGGCGCGCACCGCAGCCGCGGCTACCGGCTAGCGCGGTTCAGATCCTCTCGTTCGCCCGACGGCAGCGACTCGGCAGTCTCGGCGCGGCAGCGGCTCGCTCGAATCCTCGGGCGCGTCGGCGTCGCGGCTCGCTCGGCGGCGGCTCGGCGGCCTCGACGCCTCGGCGCTCGGCGGCGCGGCTTCCGGAAAATAGGCGCCGCGATGCACGAAGTTCATCGCGAGCGACGTCACGAGCGTCGTCACGGCTGACGACGGCTTCGTGCTCGCGCATCGTCGCGCATAGACTTGCTTCAGCGCTTCGGCGCGCTTCGCGAGATCGCGCACGAGACTCCGCGTCTTCTCGGGAAGTGGCCCGTCCAGCGGAAGACATGTCGCCATGAGCTCGCGCTCGTGCCGGCGAATCAGCTCGGCGGCGGGCCGCGTCTCGTGCGCGGACCCGTCGTCGGTCGTCCTGCAAGTCGTCGAAGATCGCGCGCAGGTCGCCGTCCAAGCCGGCGGCGCCTGCCTCGGCGTCCGGGCGCGTAGCTCTCGTAGTACTGATCGAGCGAGTAGTGAATGCCGCTGACGTCCTCGTCGAGCTCGGTCGCCGTCACGAGCGGCTCGCCTGACGCTCGGCCAGCGTGCGCGCGCAGTAGTCGAGCTTCGCGAGCGCCGTCGACAGCTGCGCGTAGTCGCGCGCCAGTCGCGATCCGGCGTCATCCATACGGCGAACGTCTCCGACCAGTCCTCGTCCGGATGCTTCTGCGCGTACCAGCCCGGCAGGTGGCGCACGAACCGGCGGCTGAACGGCTGCGGCCGGTACTCCTCGCGATACGGCTGCGTGATCGAGCCGAACAGCTTCACCCACGCTTCGCGGTCGTAGAGCTTGTACGCGTAGTTCACGACGTGGCCCATCTCGTGCCGCAGGTAGCGCAGGATGTCCGCGCGGTTGAAGCCTTCGATGTGGCCGACCTGCTCGCCGTGCAGGGCCGTGAGATCGGGATGCGCGAGATAGAACGGAATGCCGATGACGCACGGTGCCGAACGGCACGCCCCATTCAGTCGACAAGTGAAAGCGCGGCACGACTCGCGATGCCGCGCTGCGCGAGCTCTGTGCGAAACTCGTCGATTGACGGGCTCCGAGCCGCGTGCCCGCGATCTTGAGCCGGAGGTCGCGAATCGGCGCACCGAAGAGGTTCGACTCACGAAAACCCTGGGACGAGGACATGGGTGGCAGCTGAAGCTCGGCGAGTGGGGTTCGATCATTCTGACACCGTAGATCGGGGCCGCCATCGACGCGTTCCCGGTCGAGGCGCGGCGCGGCTTTCCGGGCCGAAGCTTGACGCCGAAGGCCACTCTCTGTCGTAGTGTCCTATGAATAGGACACTAGTTACACAGCAACACATGGTCAACATTCGAAAGTCTCACCTTCGGCTACAGGCGCGGCGCGCTGTTCAACGAGCTCTGCGCTCGACCTCGCGCCGGGCAACATCTACGGGTTGCTCGGCGTCAACGGCGCCGGCAAATCGACGCTGCTCAAGCTGATCTCGGGGTTGCTGTTCGCCGCGCGCGGGACCGTCCGCGCGCTCGGCCAGCGATCCGGCGAACGCGCACGCCGAGCTTCCTGCGCGACGTGTTCGTGCTCCCCGAGGACGCGCAAGCGCCGAACATGCAGGCCGCCGATTACCTGCGGGCGAGGGCGCCGTTCTATCCGCGCTTCGATCGCGCCGCGTTCGACCGATACCTGCGCGAGTTCGAGCTGCCGTCGACCGGCAACCTCGCCGCGCTCTCGCACGGCCAGCAGAAGAAGTTCCTGCTCGCGTTCGGTCTCGCGAGCCAGGCGAGGCTGGTGCTGCTCGACGAGCCTGACGAACGGGCTCGACATTCCGTCGAAGAGCTTGCTGCGCCGCGTGATCACGGAAGCGCTGACGCCCGATCGGTTGTTCGTGATCTCGACGCACCAAGTCCGCGATCTCGGCCCGCTGATGGACCCGATCGTGATCTTGAATCGAGGCCGCGTGCTGCTGAATCGCACGCTCGCCGAGATCGGCGCGCAGCTGCACATGACGCAGCAGTCGTCGCCGCCCGCGCCGGACACTCCGAATCTCTTGTTCAGCGAGCCCACGGTCGGCGGCTTCTGGTCCGTCTGGCGCGGCGGCGGCGACGGGCCCATCGACCTCGAGGTGCTGTTCAACGCGATCGTCGCCAAGCCGGAGCTCGCGCAATCGGTGATCGCGGCGACGCGGGGTGTCGCATGAACGAGCAGCTTTCATTGCGGCGCTTCGCCTTCGTCCTGCGCAACGATCTCATGCGCACCTACCGCTCGGCGCTCCTGATCTCCGGCACTGCCGCGCGTCCGTGGCACTCGTCGTTTCTCTGAGCGGCGCATACGACGGCAACGTGGGGCAAGGGCCGTCGTTCTATCGCGCTTTCTTCATCGCCGCGCTGTTCACCTGGGGAACGATCGCCGCGAGCGTGTGCTTCAGCGACCTGCATGGCCGCGGGACCAACACGGCGTTTCTGCTGTTGCCGGCTTCGGCGCTCGAGAAAACCGCGTCGCGCCTCCTGATCTACACGGTGGGCCTGATCGCGTATTTGCTCCTGTTCACGACGCTGCTGTCGTGGGTGCTCGAGGGCATCAATACGCTCTGGGTCGGCGAGCGACGCGACTTCTTCTCACCGCTCGACGGGCTCGGCTGGTCCGTTGCTGCCGCACTTTCTCGTGGCGCAGGCCTTGTTCTTCCTCGGCGCCGCATGGTTTCGCAAGGTCTGGTGGATCAAGACGGTCGGAGCCGTCATCGGCATCGTGATCGGGCTCGGCGTCATCGCCGCAGGTCTCGGTTGGATCGTCGGGCCCTTGCAGTGCCTCAACGCCGATTGCTACCAGTTTCCCCTGTTCGATTGGCTGTCGGATGCGGCGCCCGTCGCCTACTTCTATCTAGTGCCACCGTTCTGCTGGTTCGTAGCGTGGTTGCGCGTCAGCGAGGCGCAGGTGAGCCATGGAATTTAGCCAACCGAAGGGGCATCTACCAGCAGATCGCCGATCAGATGCGCGATCGCATCCTGGCAGGCGAGTGGCACGAAGGCGAGCGCATCCCGTCGGTGCGCGAGCTCGCTGTCGGAGTCGGAGTGAATCCAAACACCGTGACCAAGAGCTATCAAGCGCTGCTCGATCGCGAAATCATCGAGAACCAACGCGGCCTCGGCTACTTCGTGGCCGCCGACGCCAAGAAACGGATCGTCGCGCAGATGCGCGAGGGTTCGTGCGCGGACGAGCTGCCGAAGATTTTCCGCACGATGCGCGTGCTCGGCATGCAGCTTACAGGATCTCGAGCCGTACTTCGCGCAGTGGAACGGAGAGCAAGCGTCATGAGGAACAGTCAGCGCGCGATCGTGGGACTGCTCGGAGTCGCCGTCGGTCTGATCGTCGTCGTGGCGATCTGGGTTTGGGTCACCGGGGAGCGGCCGCCCGAGCTCTCCGGGCGAACGGGCGACGAGGACGTATGACTTCGCGGATTTCGACGGCGCTCGACGTCACCGGCCAATGGCAAGTCACGATCGAACGCGGCGGTGCGTGGCGTGTCAGCGTCGAGCTGCCCGCAGAATTCGCCGACCGAGTCCGCGTGGAGCCGCAATGGCGACGTGCTCCATCTCGCCTACGCCGGCGCTTTTCGGTTCAGGGGCTTCGGCCGCGTCGACCGGGAGAACGACGGCGCGCCGCATGCGATGATCACGATGCCGGCGCTCGAGACGTTGGACCTTTCCGGCGCGTCGCGGCTATCGTTTTCGGGCTTCGCGGGTAGTGCGCTGTCGGTTGACGCGTGTCGGGCGGGGTCGCGATGCAGGGTACCGCGAGCCGGTTCGATACCTGACGCTCGGTTTGAGCGGCGCCGGCAGCAGTCAACCTTGCGGACGTGCCGGTCACCGACGCGAACGTCGACATCAGCGGCGCCGGCAACGTGAAGCTGCAAATGGCCGGCGGGCGCCTCACCGGCGATCTCTCGGGTGCCGCGAATCTCGAGTATTCCGGAACCGTCAGCGAGGAAACGATCGACCGATCGGGCATGGTCAGCGTCCGGCGCCGCAACTGAGGCGCCGGCGCAGGCGGTCGCCCGGCCTCTCGCCAAGACTCCTTCCCGCGCCCGTTTCCGCGTATTTTGGCTGAGACAACAAGATTCCTGGGGAGTCCTAAGGTGCGGAGCTCGTGGCCGACACGAGTGGCGGCTTTCTTGCTGATCGTCGCGGCCGCGCACGACGCCGTGCTCGCTCGCAGCAGCCGAGCTCACGCCGATGAAGATCGGCGTGCTGCGCATCGCGTCGCAGGCGCCGTTCTTCATGGGCGTCGAGAAGGGCTACTTCGCGGAAGCCGGCATCGACGCCGAGCTCGTGTTCTTCGACGCAGCCGTCCCGGCGACTCTCGCAATCGCCTCGCGCGACGTCGACCTCGCCGTCATCGGCTTCACGCCGCGCGTTCTTCAACCTCGCTTACTTCGGCGGCATGGTCGTCATCGCGGGCCACAGCCGCGAGCTGTCCGGGTTTCCCGAACACGGGCGTGTTCGCGTCGAACAAGGCGTGGGATGCAGGGCGTGCGGACGATGGCCGACATGAAAGGGCGCGTCATCGGTCTCACGACGATCGGCTCGACGAATCACTACGCCGTCGCCCGCATCGGCGAGAAGTACGGCTTCGACGTCAACGAGAATCACCTCGTGCCGGCGCAGGGGCTCGGCAACCTCGCCGCGATGCTGATGGGCAACCAGGTCGACGTCGCGTCGGGAGCCGGCACGGCGTTCATGGGCCTCATCGTCCAAGGGTCAAGGCGCACGTCATCGGCTGGGCCGGCGACGAGATCTCGTGGCAGTCGACGGGCCTTGCGTCGCACCCGCGCGTCATCAGGAAAAACGCGCGGCGCTGCAAGCCGATCATCGACACCTACGAGCGCGGCGCTGCGGAGTATTTCGGCCGTGCTGCTGGACAAGAACGGCGACGGTTCCTACAAGGACCCGGCCAAAGCGGAAGAGCTGCTCGCTTTGATTTCGCGCTGGACGTCGGTGCCGCTGAACGCCATCGCTCAATCGCTGGCCATACATCGATAGCCGGCTCGACGTCGGCAGCATCTACGAGATGGTCGACTGGTATCGCAATCAGCGCAGTGATCGAGAAGGAGACGGACCCCGCGAAGTTCATCGATCTCACCTTCGTCGAGGGTCACATCAACATTCCCCCGGCCATGCTGAAGGCAGCGCAATAGCGCATGGAGGTGCGCTTTCCAACATCACGCACCGCTTCGGCGATCTCACGGCGCTCGAAGGTGTTTCGTTGCACGCGCACGAGGGCGAGATCGCCGCGATCATCGGCCCGTCGGGATGCGGCAAGTCGACGCTGCTCGGCATCGCGGGCGGCATCCTCGAGCCGACCGCGGTCGAGCCGTCGTGCTGCGCGGACGTGCCGGCCGCCGGACACGCTGAACGAGATCACCTTCATCTTCCAGGATTTCTCGCTGCTGCCGTGGCGCAACGTGCGCGACAACGTGCGCTCGTGCTGAAGCACCACTCGCTCGGCGCGGCGGGCTCGAGCGGCGCGTCGCCGGACGCGCTCGATGCGACACCGGCCTTCGCCGATTTCGCTCGCGCTGCCGAAGCAGCTGCCGTCGGGCGGCATGCGCCAGCGCGTCGGCATCGCGCGGGCGCTCGCGGTTCGCCCTGCGATCTTTTGATGGACGAGCCGCTTGTCGGCGCTCGACGCGCAAACGCGCGAGCTGCTGCTCGAGGACATCTTGGCGCTCTGGCAGCGCGATCACCCGACGATCCTCTACGTGACGCACAACTTCCAAGAAGCGATCCGGCTCGCCGACCGCGTCTGCGTGCTGTCGCGCCGGCCGGACCGCGTGCGCGAGATCATCGCCATTCCGATTCCGCGCTCGGAGCGGGCGAAGCCGGAGCGCCATGCCGCGATCGCGGCCTCGGCGAGCGGCTGTGGTCGCTGATCAAAGAGGAGGCAATCGTGGCCGACCGGGAGCTCGTAGCGCATGTCACAACTCGACCGCAACAGCCAACGGCGCCGCGCGCGCGAGCGCAAGCTGACCTTCCGCGGCGGCGGCGTTCGCCATCGAGCAACGCACCTGGATCAGCATCCTCGGGTTCATCGGGCTCGTCGCGCTGTGGCAGCTCGTCACCGGCGTGGGGCTCGTGAGCCCGATCTTCCTGCCGTCGCCGATGCGCGTCCTGCGCGCACTCTTACGAGCTTGCGCGTCAGCGGCGACCTCTGGCGGCACATGTCGGCGCCGCTCGTGCGCATCGGCTACGGCTGGTTCATCGGCACGGCGTTCGGCGTCGCCGTAGGGCCTCGCGATCGGCTTGCTTCACCGTGTCGCGCGCCGTCGGCCTACCGCTCGTTGCGGCTTTGTTCCCGATCCCGAAGATCGCGCTGCTGCCACGCTCTTGATCCTCTGGCTCGGCATCGGCGAGGGCTCAGAAGGTCGCCACGATCGCGCTCAGCGTGTTCTTCCTGACCGTCATCGCGACCTTTAGCGGCGTCGATTCGGTGCCGCGCAATTTGATCCGCATGGCACAGAGCTTCAACGTGCCGCTCTGGCGCATCGTATGGCAAGGTGCTCGTGCCGGGCGCGCTGCCGGGAATGCTGGCCGGCTTTCGCATCTCGATCGCGGCCGCGTTGCTCGTGCTCGTCGCCGCCGAGATGATCGGCGCTCAATCATGGAATCGGCGCCTTCCTCATCTTGACCGGCAACATGATGCAGACCGACCGGCTCATGGCCGGCGTCGTCGTAGTGTCCGTGCTCGGGCTCGCGATGAGCATCATCGTCTCGACTGTAGAGCGGCGGCTCCTGCGCTGGCGTTAGCCCGCGGACGCGATGCTCAACGCAAGCTCGATCGCGATTAGTTGCGCTGATTGCGTTGTTTCCGCAGCGCGCAGAACCACTCGTATTCGAGACCTTTTCTGTCGCGCGTGTCGTGCATCCGGGGCCGGCCCTCATGAATTGTGACCCGCGCCCCGGAAGCCGCGCGTTCTGTTTGATAGCGTCCGCTCACTGCTGTGCCGGGGGCGGCGCCGACAATGAAGATATTGCTAGTGGAGGACGATTCGGACGACGCCGATTTCTACGTCTGTCCCTCTCGCAAAAGAACGGCGAGGCACACGTAACACGCGTCGCCCAGCTCGCCGACGCCGTGACCGCCCTCGACAACGACAAGTTCGACGTCGTGCTGCTCGACTTGAATCTTCCCGACGGCCGCGGCGCCGACTGCGTTGCCAAGATCCAGGAAGCGAATTCGCTCGTGCCGATCGTCGTGCTCAGCGGTCAAGGCGACGAGGACTACGCGGTCGAGATCCTCAACAAGGGCGTCCAAGACTATCTCGTGAAGTGGAGGGCGACGGCCGCGCGATCCTGCGCGCGATTCGGTACGCCATCGAGCGCAAGCGGGCCGAGGTCAGAGTCAGCTTCCTCGCGCGTCATGACGCGCGCTGACCGGAATCCCGAACCGGCAGTACTTGCGCGACCAGCTCGGCCAGGCGACGTCACGTGCGCTGCGTGGTCACCGGATCATGGCGCTGCTGTTGCTCGATCTCGATCGATTCAAGACCGTGAACGAGACGCTCGGTCACGAGGCCGGCGACATGTTGCTGCGAGCGGTCGTGCAGCGCCTCACGGGCAGCGTTCGCGAGGGCGACCTGATCTCCCGGCTCGGCGGCGACGAGTTCGCCGTGCTGCTCGAGGACATCGAAGGCCCGCCTCGAAGCCGAAACGGTGGCGAGCAACATCGTCGCCGCTTTTCAGGAGCCGTTCGACGTCGGCGGCCGTCAAGTCACGGTCACCGCGAGCGTCGGGGTCACCGTATGCCCCGCCGACGGCAAGGAGCCGGTGGCTCTGCTGAACAACGCCGACATCGCGATGTATCAGGCGAAGGACCGAGGACGCAACACGTTCAAGTTCTTCACGCCGAGCATGCACGAGCAGATCCTGTCTCACCATCGATTCGAGACCGACCTCAAAGACGCCGGTCGCGCGCGAGCAGTTCCAGCTGCTGTACCAGCCGCCAGGTACGGCTCGCCGATCACAAGATCGACGTCGTCGAGTCCGGTGCTGCATTGGAACCACCCCGAGCGCGGCCGAATGGGGCCAAGACGAGTTCACGTCCGTGGCCGAGGAAACCGGCCATATCATCCCGATCGGCCTTTGGGTCATCGAAGAGGTTTGCCGGCAACTCAAGCGCTGGGAAAGCGCCGGCGTGCCGGTGCCGCGCGTCGCGATCAACATCGCCCCCGTGCACTTCCACCAGCCCGACTTTCCGGACGCGCTGCGGACCGACGCTTGCAGTCGCATTCCGTCGATCCCGGCCTCATCCGGAGCTCGAGCTCGCCGAGGGGCGCGTTGATTCAAGATCCGGACGGAACGCGAGAGACTGCCCTGCGCGCCCTGAAGAAGCTCGGTGTGCGGCTCGCGATCGACGAGTTCGGCGCCGGCTATTCGTGCCTCAAGTATCTGCGGCAGTTCCCGCTCGACGTGCTGAAGATCGATCGCTCGTTCGTCTCGGACCTCGACACGAAGCAAAGACGGGCAGGTCGCTGCGCAGCGCGATCCTGTCGATCGCCCACCGCTTGTCGCTCGACGCCGGTCGCCGACGGCATCGAGTCCGGAAGCGCAAGTGTCCGTTCTTGACGAGGAACGACTGCCAGTACGGACAAGGCAATTACTTCAGCCCGCTGACCGACGCCGACCAGATCGGCGCGCTGATGGTCAGAGCGGCGGGCAAGACACCCGCCGCCGACGAGTCTGAGCGTAGACGCATCGCCGCGAAGGCAGGATGAGAGGTACGACATGACCGCCGCCAATCCCACACGCCCGACGACGCTCGACGAAGCGCTTCGCGCGTTGGATGAAGCCGAAGCCAAGCTGCGCTCCCGGGACAACGAAGAGACGGGCATCCGCCGCCTGACGGAGAGCGTGCTCCGTAGCGAGGAGCGCTTTCGCATGCTTGCCCAGGCGTGCCGAACCACCTGCTGTTCCTGGATAGGGATCTGCGCATCGTGTTCGCCAACGACGTGTTTCTCGAGGCCGTCGGCTGGTCGGCGAGAAGGTCGTCGGGCTCCATATCTCCGACATCGTCGGCATGGAGCGCTTCATGGAGCGCCAGCAGAACTACGAGAAGGCTCTGGCGGGCGAGACCGTCGAGTACGATACGACGGGCGCGGCCGGCAGCGAGCACGGCTACTTCACTTCTCGTACCGGCCGAGCTTCGACGACGCGGGAAATGTGGTCGGCATTTTCTCGATGGCCACGGACATCTCGGAGCGCCGCAAGATTCAGATCGAGCTCGAGTCCAAGCAGGCGGAACTGCTGCGCTCGAACAAGGACCTCGAGCAATTCGCCTATGTCGCGTCGCACGACTTGAAAGCTCCGTTGCGCGCGATCGAGCTGCTCGTGCAGTGGATCACGGAAGGCTTGAACGGCTACGACGTGAACAACGTTCAAGAGAATCTCGGGCTCCTCGCCAAGAGGACGACACGGTTGAACCGGCTGCTCGACGATCTGCTCGCGTACTCGCGCGCCGGCAGAAAGGTCGGCGCGCACCGCATGACCGACACTCACGCGCTCGTCGCCGACATCGTGCAGATGCTGAACCCGCCGGAGACGGTCTCGATCTCGATCGACGGGCAGCTGCCGAAGTTCAAGACGCATCCGACGCCGCTCGAGACGGTGCTTCGCAACCTCATCAGCAACGCGATCAAGCACCATCCGGGACCCCAGGGCCGCATCGTCGTCTCCTGCAAGGAGGAGGGCGACCGCTATGTCTACGCAATCGAGGACGACGGCGAGGGCATACCGCAACAATATGCGGAGCGCGTGTTCGAGATGTTCCAGACGCTGAAGCCGCGCGACCAGGTCGAGGGCAGCGGCATGGGGCTCGCTATCGTGAATCGTATCGTCCAGTGGCAAGGCGGCCGCGTCTGGTTCGAGTCCCCGCCGTCGGGTAAGGGGACCGTTTTCAAATTCCAGTGGAAGAAGAATCAGCCGGTGGCCGCGAACGTGGAGACAAAGGCATGCGAAGCAGCAGGGTAGTCACGATCCTCCTCGTCGAGGACGACGAGGTCGACGTCAAAGCGCTCAAGTGGGCGTTCGATAAGCTCAAGGTCGCCAATCCGCTCGTCATTGCGCGGGACGGCACCGAAGCGTTGGAGATGCTGAAGGACCTGCCTCGGCCCTATCTGATCATCACGGACATCAACATGCCGCGGATGAACGGAATCGAGCTGTTGCGCAACATCCGGAAGAGTCCCGAGCTTCGCGACGCGATCGTTTTCGTGCTGACGACGTCGAACGACGAGCAGGACAAGATCGACGCCTACGATCTCAACGTCGCGGGCTACATGCTCAAGACCGACATGGGAACGAGCTCTCGCGAGCGATCAGCCTGATCGACAACTACTGGAAGGTCGTCGAGTTCCCCGAGCGCGAACTACGACGAGTGATCGCGCGCGCAGCGCGCCGCGCTGACGCGGCGTCAGGCTTGCCAGTGTGCGAAGATATTGTTGCTGGTCGCTCGTCAGCGTGTCGATCGCAACGCCGGCCGCCGCGAGCTTGAGCCGCGCGACTTGCTCATCGATCGCCGTGGGCACCGGATGACAGTCCGCCGCAAGCGACCCCGCTGACATGACGACGTGCCGCGCTGCGAGCGCCTGCAGCGCGAAGCTCATGTCCATGATCTCGGCGGGGTGACCGTCGCCGCAGGCGATGTTGACGATGTTGCCGCCGCCGAGCAGGTTCAGCCAGCGGCCGTCCGCGAGGCGGAAGCCTTCGACGTTCGCGCGCAGCTCCTTGCGTTCGACGGCGAGCTTCGCGAGAGCCGCGACGTCGATCTCTTCCCAGAAGTGGCCCGCGTTCGCGAGCAGCACGTTGCTCTTCAGCAGCGGAAAGTGCTCGGCGCGCAACGTGTGGCGCACGCCCGTGACCGTGAGCACGACGTCGGCGACGCGGCACGCTTCGGCGAGCGGCAACACTCTGCAGCCGTGCATCAAGGCATCCGCCGCCTTGACGGGATCCACCTCGCAGACGACGACGTGCGCGCCGAGCCCTTGGGCGCGCAGCGCGCAGCCCTTGCCGCACCAGCCGTAGCCGACGATGACGACCGTCTTGCCGGCCAGCACGAGATTCGTCGACCGCATGACGCCTTCCCAGACCGACTGCCCCGTTCCGTGCACGTTGTCGAAGAGATACTTGCAGCGCGCGTCGTTGACGAGCACGACGGGAAACTCGAGCTGCCGAGCGTTTGCTCGCGCGCGGGCGCGCAGCACGCCGGACGTGGTTTCCTCGCAGGCGCCGAGCATGTCTTTGCCGAACTTTCGATGCGACTCGTGCAGCAGCTCGACGAGATCGCCGCCGTCGTCGATGACGACGTGCGGCCCGATCTCGAGCGCGAAGCCCATGTAGCGGCGCATCTCGTCCGGGCGCGGCGCCGTGGCGCGCGTAGACGTGCAAGCCCTTCGGCCGCGAGCGCCGCGACGACGTCGTCCTTCGTCGACTCCGGGTTGCTGCCCGCGACGGACACGGCAGCGCCGCCCGCGCGCAGCACGAGCGCGAGATAGGCGGTCTTCGCCTCGAGGTGAATCGAGATGGCGATGCGCTTGCCGGCGAACGGCCGCTCCGCGGCGAACTGCGCTTCCGAGCTGGCGCAGGATCGGCATGTTGCGCCGCACCCATTCGACCTTGCGTTGCCCCTCGGCGGCGAGCGCCGGCGCGGCGACGGTGTTCTGCTGCATGGCGGATTCCAGTAGTCAGAGTTCGCGTGCGTGATAGTCACACAGGATGCCGGCGATGCGTAGACCAGCCCTCACTGCGTTCTTGGTGCTGCTCCCCGGCAGTCGCCGCTCGCGCAGAGTCGCGCCGGGCTCCGGGCGTGAACCCTCGGGCCGTCTGGTCGAGCCCGCCGGAGAAGTTCACGTACGCGCGTCGTCGCGACCGGTTTCGAGGATCCGTGGGAGGTCACCACGGTCCGACGGCTGGCTCTGGATCACCGAGCGCGTCGGCAAAAGCGCGTCGTGCGCGTGAATCCGCGGACGGCAGCCGCAAGGTCGCGGCCACGATCGACGAGGTTCACCAAGAGCTCGCGCAGGGACGGGCTGCTCGGGCTCGCGCTGCATCCGCAAGCTGCTGCGCGGCAGCAACTACGTCTACGTGATGTGCACACCTACGACGCCGACCCGGGCCCGGCCGCGCAGCGTCGCGCGAAGATCCGCCGCTACACGTACGACGCCGCCTCGCAGACACTCGGCGAGCCCGTCGACGTGCTGACGAACCTGCCCCACGGCCCCGATCACGGCGCGAGCCGCATCGTGCTCGGCCCCGACGGCAAGCTGTATGCGAGCCGCGGCGACCACGGCTCGAATTTTCTCGCGTTTCTACTGCGGAGCCGATCCGCGCGCAGGAGCTGCCGACGGCCGCGCGACGTTCGGGCGCTCAACTGGCGCGGGTACGAGGGCAAGATCCTCGCGCGTGAACGTGGACGGTTCGATACCGGCCGACAATCCCGTGCTGAACGGCGTGCGCAGTCACGTGTTCAGCTACGGCCATCGCAACCCGCAAGGGTTGGCGTTCGGGCCCGATGGGCGGCTCTATGAATCCGAGCACGGTCAAGACACCGACGACGAGGTGAACCGCATCGAGGCCGGGCGCAATTACGGCTGGCCGCTGATCGCCGGCTACAAGGACGACCAGTACTACACGTACGCGAACTGGTCGGCATCCGCGCCGACGCCGTGCTCGAGCTTGGACTACGGCCGCAACATCCCGAGCACGGTGCCGCAGACGAAGGAGTCCGGACGTGAGCCTCGCGGATTTCACGCCGCCGTTGAGACGTTCTTCACGGTGCCGAGCACGCACGACACGCGCGCCCTCGGCAACGCGACGGCCGCGCTCGCCGGCCTCGACGTCTATACGTCGTCGGCGATCCCGGCTGGAGCCCGTCGATTCTCGTCGCCGGCATGATGAGCGGGACGATCTTCCGCTTCCCGTTGTCGGGCGGCACCGAGCCGCCGCAAACGTACTTCAAGGCGCAGGATCGCTACCGCGATCTCGCGATCTCGCCCGACGGCCGGCGCATCTACGCCGTCGACCGACGCGCACGGCCGCGTTCTGACGGCGACCGGCGAGCCGACGGCCGAGCTCGCGCACCCGGGCGCGCTGCTCGAGTTCACGTACGCGGGAGCGACCGGAAGCTCCCGTTAGAACGCTCGGAAACATCGGGGAGGCGTAGAGATCGGCTCGAGTCTATAGGTCATCCGACAGGGGGACTCATGGCCAAGCTCTGGTTGCTCGCCGTCGCCGTCGTAACGGCGACGTTCAGCGCTCCAGCGGCCGCGCAAGGGCGGTTGCCGCGCGCGAACGCGACAGCTAATCCCCAATGCGTGACGCGGTCGAGCGTCCGGCGCATGCAGATCGTCGACGCGAACAACATCTTGTTCGTGATGCGCGACAAGACGACGTATCGGAACTCACTCGCGCGCCAGTGCCCGGGTTTGCGCCGAAATTCGCAGATCACTCTCACGCCGGCCGACGGCCGAGTCTGCGCGGGCGCAAATTTCCAGGTGTTGCTGCGCGTGGGCACCGGTTCGAATTCCGAGTCGGTCTTGCTCCCGGGTGGGCAAACGATGTCAGTGCCTCGGCCGAGTTTCGTGCCGGGGCCCGCTTGCACTCTCGGTGCGTTCGCCGCAATCACGGAGGCCGACGCGGAGGCGCTCGTGGAGAGCTCCAAAGCGCGCCGGCGCGACGAGCCGAGCGGCAACGACGAGGCAGGACGCGCCGCAACCCGCTGCGCCCGAGGCGCGTTGACTCTCGCGGTATCCCTATATCTTCGGTCTCAGCACGGCGCCTTCGTGCACGGGCGCGACCGTGCGCTGATACACGCCGAGCCACCCTCGTTGATCCTGCGCGCCGAACGTCGTCGGCGTCTTGCGCCGTTCCGCTAGCACGCTCTCAGGCACCTCGAGGTCGACGACCTTGCGCTTCACGTCGATCGAGATCGTGTCGCCGTTCTCGACGAGCGCGAGCGGCGCCCGCCGGCCGCGGCCTCGGGCGAAGCTTCGCCGACGACGAGGCCGTTGTTGACGAGCCCGAGAGCTGGCCTTCGGTGATCGCGGCGACGCGGTCGAGCAAGCCCGCGCCGTCGAGCGCGAAGATCGACGGCCGACGTCATCGCCATGCCGGGCCCGCCGATGACGCCGAGGCCGCGCAGCACGACGACGTCGCCGGGCTTCGACGTTGCCCGCTTTGATGCCGGCGAGCGCCTCGTCGCGCGAGTGGAAGATGTTCGCCTTGCCTTTGAACTGCGAGCATGCGCTCGCCGGTGCCGCCGAGCCGCACGATGCCGCCGCCGGGCAGCAGGCTGCCGCGCACGATGACGATCGCCGGTCGCTTCGAGAGCGGCTTGTCGAGCGTCGCGATCATGCGCTCGTCGGCGACCGTCGTCGCCGCGAGAACTTCGCGCAGCGTTTGCCCCGAGACCGAGCGCGCGTCGAGATCGAGCTGACGCTCGAGCCGCTTCAAGATCGCGCGCGCGCCGCCGGCGGCCTCGAAGCTCCTCGATGTGGCCTGTCGCCGTTGGGCTTGACGGCCGCGAGCAGCGGCACGCGCTCGGCGTAGTCGGCGAACGCTTGATAGACATCGACGTTCGACCTCCGCTTCCGTCGCGATCGCTTGCAGATGCTTGACGCAGTTGATCGAGCCGCTGACGGCCAAGACCATCTGCACGGCGTTGCGCACTGCGCCCGCCGTGATGACGTCGCGCGGCTTCAAGTCCTGCCAGACCATCTCGACGATGCGCGCGCCGGCCGCGCGCAGGTTCTCGTGCATCTTCGGGCTGCCGGCCGCGACGGGCGCGCTGCCGGGCAGCGTCATGCCGAGCGCCTCGCAGACGACGTGCATCGAGTTCGCCGTGCCCATGCCCTGACAGACGCCGGGGCTCTGGATCGCGACGTCGGCCATGCCCTTGACCTCTTCGAGCGTCACGGCGCCCGAGGTCAGATAGCCCGGTCTTCAGGAACACGTCCTCGATGTCGGTGTGCTTGCCGCGGTACGAGCCGGCTTTCTGATAGCCGCAAATCACGACGATCGTGGGAATGTTGAGCCGGCCCGCGGCCATGAGCTGACCCGGCGTCGTCTTGTCGCACGACGCGAGGCACACCATGCCGTCGAGCAGCGCGCCTTCGACCTGCACCTCGATGTCGGCGGCGATCAAGTCGCGCGTCGGTAATATATATGCGCCGCGTTTGCCCGCGCTCGTGATGAAGTCAGCCGGCGCGGCCGTGCGAATCTCGAACGGCACGCCGCCCGCGGCGCGGATCGCGACCTTGAGCTCGTCGGCCAAGCCGTCCAGATGGCTGAAGCAGCTCGAGAGCTCGCTCGAGGAGTTCACGATCGCGATCTTCGGCTTCTGCATGTCCTCGTCGGAGAGGCCGAGCGCGCGCCACTGCGCGCGGCGGCCGGACCAGGGACCGAGCCTTCGTCGAGGTTGCTGCGGAGCTTTCGTTTCATCGTCATACGATAGCGCAGCCACGGGCGCGTGAGGTCGGTTAAGTAGTGCCGCGACCGCGGACGCGATTCACGCTCGCGCGGCGCCATGAGAATACGGGGAGAGGGGCGATGGGTTTCGAGCGAAGTCGAGCGTGGTTCTCTGCGCGGTCTCGCGGCGGTGGTGGTGGCGGCGGGGCGCGCCGCGCTCGCGCAACAGCGCGGCCGGGCGCGCAGGTGCGCAACGGTGCGCAAGCGCCCGCTGCGCCGCAACAGCAGCGGGCGCTGGCGGCGGTGGTGGCGGCGGACGCCCGCAAACGCCGGCGCTCGGCGACGGCCCGTGGGACGTCACGACCGAGCAGGCCCGCATTCACGTCACGGTCGTCACGAAGCAGCTCGAGCGTCCGTGGGGACTGGCGTTTCTGCCGAACGGCGACATGCTCGTCACGGAGCGGCCGGGCCAGCTGCGCATCGTGCGCGGCGGCAAGCTCGACCCGACGCCGATCGCGGGAATGCCGACGATTCGCGCGCGCCAGTCATCGGCGGTCTTACAACGACGTCGTCTTGCACCCGACTTCGCGCGCAACCGGCTCGTCTACTTCTCGTACTCGAAGCCGGACGAGAAGGATGAAACGCCTGTCGACTCTGGCCGTCGCGCGGGCCCGCTTCGACGGCGGCGCCGCGCTGACGAACGTCGAGGACATCTTCGTCGCGAAGGATTGGTACAGCTCCACGATGGCGGGCAGAACGGGCGTTGCTGCGGCCAAGGGCCGTCCGACGCGAGCTTCGGCGCGCGCATGACCTTCGGCCGCGACGGCATGCTCTACGTCGCGAGCGGCGATCGCAACTGGGGCGAGAAGTCGCAAGAGCCGTCGTCGCACTGGGAAAGATCATCCGCATTCGCGACGACGGCAAAGTGCCGCGCGACAATCCGTTCGTCGGCAAGGAAGGCTACCTGCCCGAGATCTACACGTTGGGGCACCGCAATCCGACGGGGCTCACGATGAATCCTGCGAACGGCGAGATCTGGTCGACGGAGTTCAGGCCGCGCGGCGGCGACGAGCTGAACCGCATCGAGGCCGGCAAAAACTACGGCTGGATCCTCGTGACGCACGGCCAGCACTACAACGGCGATCCCGTCGTGGGCGGCGCCGAAGGCGTGCCCGGCATGACCGACCCGGTTCTGTACTGGGTGCCGTCGACGAATCCCGGCAACATCGTGTTCTACACGGGTAACGAGCTGCCCGGTTGGCGCGGCAACTTGCTGCTCGGCGCGATGTCGCGCGCGCTCGTGCGCATCAGCTTTCGACGCGGCCGGCAAGCCTTCGGGCCAGGAGCGCCTACTGAGCGATCTCGGCCAGCGGTTCCGCGACGTGCGGCAAAGGGCCCGACGGTGCCGTTTACTTGCTCACCGACGAGCAGGCCGGCGCGATGCTCAAGGTCGAGGCGCAGCAGCCCTAGCGGCCGCATTGCGCTGCGGCCTTTCCCCGCAGCCCGCGCTCGAACTGCGACGTGGCGATGAAGTTGCGCACGGCCGTGTTGTCCTCGTGGCACGCGTACTCGAAGAACTGGTACTGCGGGATCGAGGAACATCGGGTAGCTGATCGTCCACTTGTCGGCGAGCACCTCGGGATCCTCGATCGTCATCTCGTAGTCGATGCGATCGTTGCTGACGCGCGTGAACCGCTCGGTCGTCTTCATGTTCCCGTCGAGTCGGCGGGGTCCGCGGACGCCGCCGGGAATTCCGGCGATCAGCATCGGCGCCTTGCCGGTGAAGTTCGTCGTCTCGACGACGAGCGTCGCGCCCTCGCAGTGGCCGCGCGACTCGCCCATGCCACTGCTTGATCGCGGGATCGAGAGCGGGCCGGCCGTCGAGCGGCACGACGCGCGCCTCGTGGATCATCTCGAGATCGATGACGACGTAGCCCGGCGCCTGGTGAATGCGAATGCCGTTGTTGTAGTTGAACGGCAGCATCGACGCGCGGCAGGCCGCGCGTGATGCAGCGGTCCCACGCGTCGAAAGTCGTTGACCGAGTCGAAGACGGTCTGCGCATCGTCGCTGCGAAACGTCGGTGCCAAGTCTTCGCCGCGCGCGGTCGAGCTTTGGTAACTGCCCGTCCGTCGGGTACGAGATCAACGAGCGTGAGGCGAGCGGCTTCAGTGCGCGTCGTCGTCTCCGGCCCAGTGGCCCATGCCCATCTTGTTGGTCTTGATCTCGTCTTGGTAGCGCTCGTCGCGGCGCTTGAAGGCCGGCCTCGGCTGCTCTGCCACTCCTGGTCGTCGAGCCTCGCGGCGGTCGCCGAATTTCGGATCGCGCTGCAGGCGCGTCGCGAACAGATGGCACGATCGGCCAATTGCCTTGCAGGTCGGGATCGCCCCACGCCGTTACGGGATGCGGCGAGCCGTCGGCATACTTGAAGGACGCCGCCGCCTGAACGTCGACGACGCCGTGCCCTCGGGTCGCCGAGCAGCCCGCCAATACGAGGGCCGTGACGACGAGAATCTGCGCGGGCATACGCTGGGTTCATCGGGTGTCTCCGATTTTGGCCGCGGCGATGACGGCTCGCGGAGTGCGAGAAGTATAGGCCGCGTAGCGGCGGACCGCCTATCATCGACGCGGGCGCGCGGCTATTCTGTGTCGCCGTGACAGACCCGACCGAAGCAGCGGCCGATCGCCCTGACCGGCGCGCTCATCGCGAGCGCCATCGAGAGCGCGGGCGGGTGCGTCGGCCCCGCCCGATTCCGCGCAGCCCACGCCTGCCTTGAACTGCGGAGCCGCATTGACCGGCGCCTTTTGCGCGGCGTGCGGCCAGCGCGGCGCACATTCATCGCAGCTTCCTCTCGCTGGGTCACGACATCTTGCACGGTGTCTTTCACTTCGACACGAAGCTCTGGCGCACGCTGCCGGAGCTCGTGTTCCGTCCGGGCCGGCTGACGCGCCGCTACATCGACGGCGAGCGCGCGAAATTCATCTCGCCGATGGCGTTGTATCTGCTCAGCGTGTTCCTGATGTACGCCGTGTTCTCGTTCACGGGCGGCGTGCGCTCCGTCCGTCGATCCGGCGGACATCCCCGGAGGCGAACCAGTTCAAAGTCGACAATTCCGCGGCCATCGACGTGACACAGCAGAGGATTGACGGAACTCGAAGCGCAACTCGCGGCCCCCGATGTTTCCGCCGAGCAGCGGGCCGAGCTCGAGGGCTCGGCGCGCGGGTCTTGCGACTCGCTCCGAGTCATGGAATCGATCGGCCGAGGCGATTGGGCCAACGTCGAGCGGAATTCAGGAGTCCGTCGAGGACGAGATCGAGCGCACGCGGGAAGCCGCGCAACCCGCCGACGCCGCCGAGGCTCCTGCGAAAGATCCCGAGTCCAATGGCCGCTTCGCGCGTGCGTTGCGAGGGTTCAACGAGAACCCCGGCCTCATGGCGTACAAGCTCAAGACGAACGGCTACAAGTTCTCGTGGATGCTCGTGCCGCTCAGCATTCCGTTCATGTGGCCGCTGTTCTTTTGGAAGCGGAACGTCAAAGCGTACGACCACGCCGTGTTCGTGACCTACTCGATCAGCTTCATGATGCTGCTGCTGATCTTCGTCTCGTTGCTCGGTCTCGCGGGCCTCGGCTCGGGGTGGATCGCGCTGATTCTGATGGTCGCGACGCCGCTGCACATGTACAAGCAACTGCGCGGCACGTATGGGTCGTCGCGGATCGGCGCCTTCATGCGCGTGTGGGTTGCTGCTGTTTGCCGCGCTGATCGCGCTGTCGATCTACGTCGTGATCCTGATGTTCATCGGCGCGCTCGACTGACCGGCCGAGCGCGTTTAACGCGCGCCGGGTCAGCGAACAGAAGGACCCAGATTGGCGCCGTCGGCGCGCAAGCGGCGCTGCAGCGCCGCGACGTCGAGCGCGCGCGGCGCAACGTCCGCCTTCAGCGCGAGATCCGCCGCCGTGCCGGCCGCCTGGCCCATGATGAAGCACGGTCCCGACACGCGCGCGGACGACTGACCTTCGTGCGACATCGACGCGCAGCGCGCCCGCGACGAGCAGGTTGTCGACTTTCTTGGGCACGATGATGCGATACGGGATCTCGTTGAAGCCGCGCGAGTCCTTCGGCGCGAACACGAATTTCACGTCGCCCTTGATGTGCGCCTCGACGGGCCAGCCTTGCACGCCGATGGTGTCCGCGAAATCGCGGCAGCCCAGGATGTCGTCCTCGGTCAGCACGTACTCGCCGAGCACGCGCCGCGTCTCGCGGATGCCGATCTGCGGCGCGATCTCGACGATGTAAGCCTGCTCGAACCCCGGCGTCGTCTCCTTGATGAACTGGAACGTGTCCCAGCACTGCTTGCGGCCTTCGACCTCGCCGTACGAAAGCTCGCGCGCGTCGATGCCGCTGACGGCCGTGCCGCTCGGGTTCTTGATCTGCGTGAGATTCGCGCGCCACTCGATCGGATTGCGTTGCGGCCGCACGATCGGTTTCTTGCGCGGGAAGATGCGGCCGCGCTGCTCGGCTTCCTCCATGAGCTTCGGAACGAGCTCCCAGGCTCGTCCCGCCCTCTTGGGGTCCACGCCGTTGATGCGGAACATCGTCGACGGGTACAGCATGTTGCCGGCGCCGTCGCCGACCTCGTACGGCACGCCGGCCCAAGCCGCGAGGTCGCCGTCGCCGGAGCCGTCGACGAAGATGCGGCCGCGGATCGCGAAACGCCCGGACTTCGTCTCGACGAGCACCGCCTCGATGCGGTCGTCGGCCGCCATGACGGCGCCCGTCGCGAACGCGTGGAGCAGCACGTGCACGTTGGCTTCGGCGAGCAGCTCGTCGGCCGCGATCTTGAACGCCGAGATGTCATACGCCTGCGCGAGTATCTGATCGCGAATCGTCAGGTGCGGCTTGTTCAGACCGTCCATGCGCTCGAGCCGCGCGAGAATGTCGTCAGCGATATCCGTGGACGATCTGCTCGTGCTCGCCGTGGATGACCGCATGCAGACCGCAGAACGTGCTCAGGCCCGCCGCGGTGCCGGCGCCGCCGCAAAAGCCGTAGCGCTCGATGCAGATCGTCGACCGCCCCGATCGCCCCGCGGCGATCGCCGCAGCGATGCCGGCCGGCCCGCCGCCGACGACGACGACTTCGTAGTCGCCATAGACGGGCGTCTGCCGACTGGGCTCTGTTACGTGCGGACGATGGCATGCGAAGTCTCTGGTGCGCGGTTCTGGGGCAGTGTGCCCGAGGAATGCTGCGCGAGTCACGCTGCGAGCCGCGCGACGGCGGGAGTTCTCAGCGGCGGCGGCCATGCGGCCTCCTCAGCAATCGCTGCGACGCGGACGGCTACTGTGAGCCGAAGTGACAACGACAACGCACGCGGCGCTCGCCGTCCTGCTCGCAAGCCTGACGGCCGTGCACAGGCGCAGCCCGTCGACACGCGCGTCGAGCTCGGATCGCGGCCGGCGCTCTCGTCGCGGACCTGCCCGACGGCGAGCTGAAGTCGCGCTTACAAACCTGCTTGGACGCGCCGCCCAAGCGCGCGGCATTCTCGATCGGCCACCGCGGTGCGGGGATCGTCTACCCGGAGCACACGCTCGAAGCCTGCATGAGGCCGCCTATCGCATGGGCGCCGGCACGATCGAGTGCGACGTGACGTTCACGAAGGATCTCGAGCTCGTTTGCCGCCATGCGCAGAACGACCTCGCCACGACGACGGATATTCTGCTGACGCCGCTCGAGAGCACCTGCATCGCACGCGTTCACGCCGGCGCGGCTCGACGCGAACGGCCGCGTGCGTCGCGCGCGCCAGCGCCGAATGCCGCACGAGCGAGCTCACGCTCGGCCGAGTGGAAGTCGCTGCGCGGCAAGGTCGACGCGTTCGATCCCGCGGCGCAGACCGTCGAGCAGTTCGTCGCGCCGCGCCGCGCCGCCGCGGCCCGATCTCGGCGACGGTTTGGAGCACGGCACGTTGCTGACGCATGCCGAGAGCATCGAGCTGTTCAAGGCGTCTCGGAGTGCGCATGATGCCGGAGCTCAAAGAGTCGAGCGTGCGAGTTGCCGTTTGAGGGCGTCACGCAGGACGAGCTCGCGCAAAAGCTCGTCGACGAATACCGCGCGGCCGGCGTGCCGCCGAGCGACGATGTTCTTGCAGTCGTTCCATCGGCGCGACGTCGAACTATTGGATAGAGCACGAGCCCGAATACGGCAAGCAAGCCATGCTGCTCGACAACGTCGTGTTTCCCCGCGAGCTGGGGCGATTGCGGAGTTACAAGGCGGCCGGAATCAACATCTGGGCGCCGCGCTTCCCGGCGTTCTCGACCTCGACGACGAAAGGCCGCATCGTGCCTTCGCGCGCGGCTCGCGCGCTCGCGCCGCGGCGGCTCGACATCATCACCTGGACGCTCGAGCGCTCCGGCGACCTGTCGGCGCGCAGACAAGGCGGTTTCTATTACCGCACGATCGGCGCCGCGGTGACGCGCGAGAGGCGACGTGCTGCGCGTCGTCGACGTGCTCGCGCGCGACGTCGGCGTGCGCGGCGTCTTCTCCGACTGGCCGGCGACGGTCAGCTTCTATGCGGGGTGCGCCGGTTTGCCGTGACTGGCTCCGATCTCGGCGCGTTAGGTGTACCATCACGTATCGCCGTCGTCGGGGTGCGCATGCGAGGGGAGCTGTTCGTAGTGGCTGCGCTCGTCGTCGCCGGGTGCGCTTCAGCGCAGCAGCGCTGGCTCGGTCCCGACGAGCGTCTCGCCGCGACCGGTCGAGGTCACGGAGTTCGCGCTGCCGCATCCCGCCGAGCGGACCGACGACGATCGCGCTCGCGCGCCGACGGCACCGTGGTTCACGGAGAGCGACGGCAACCGCATCGGCCGCATGAGCCCCGACGGCTCCGGGCTCGTCGAGTATCGACGCTGCCGACGCGAGGACAGCTCGCCGCGAATCATCGCGGCTCGGGTCCGACGGCAACGTCTGGTTCTCGGAGCATCTCGCGCAACCAGATGGGCGCGCATCACGCCCGCCGGCGTCGATCACCGAGTTCGACATTCCGACGCCGGACAGCCAGCCGCGCGCGATCGCGCTCGGACGCCGACGGCAACATCTGGTTCGGCGATGTTCGCGGCAGGGAAGATCGGCCGCGTCACGCCCGCCGGGCGTCATCACCGAGTTCGACCATCCCGACGCCCGATCAGCGGCCCGCGCGCGCTCGCGGCCGGCCCCGACGGCAACATCTGGTTCTCGGAGTTCCACGCGAGCAAGATCGGCCGCATCACGCTCGAGCGGCGTGGTCACGGAGTTCGCTCTGCCGCGGCCGAACTCCGGGCCCGGCGACATCACGGCCGGCGCCGACGGCAACATGTGGTTCGTCGAGCTGAACGGCACGCATCGACGGCCGCGTCGTCGAGCGGCAATCAGCGTCGCTCGCGTCACGATGCGACGGCGAGATCGACGGAGTTCCGACATCTCCGAGCCCGAGCGGGCTCGCCGATCGAACGTCGCGGTCGGTCCCGATCGCAACATCTGGTACACGAAGGGCGCAGCTCTCGGCCGCGTCACGCCGGACGGGATCGATCACGGAGTTTCCGTTGCCGGCCATGGCGCGCGCGCGTCGGGCTCACGGCGGGCAGCGACCGGCAGCCGCCGGGGCGCATCGCGAACCGGCTCTGGTACGCCGACGGCAACGGCAACAAGATCGGTTACCTCGCACTTCGAATGATCGTCGTGCATCGGGTCGCGATTGGCAATATCACGGCATTTCAGCTAGCGTGCCGGGCTTTCGTGCCGATTCTCGGCACCGGAGCATCCTCATGCGCCACTCGCTGCTTTCCATCGCTCGCTGCTCGCGTCGTCGCGTGCGCGCCGACCGAGTCGCACCGCGCGCCGGTCGCTTCGGCGCAGAGCGCCGACTCACGACCGATCAGGACAAGACGCTCTACGCGATCGGCCTCGTGCTCGGGCAGCAACGTCAACGACCGTTCAAGCTCACGCGCCGGCGATCGAGCATCGTCGCCGCAAGGCATGAAGGACGTCGTGCTCGGGCAACGACGCCGAAGGCTCGACGCTCAGACGTCTACGGCCCGCGCATCCAGGTGCTTATGCAAGAGCGCATGCAGGCGCGTCTGCCGCGCGCCGAGAAGCAGGCGGCCGACGCTTCGGGTCGCCGAGCAGGCGCACAGCCGCGCGCAGCGCAGCGCGCCGCGGCGATCGTCGTCATTCCGATGACGGAGGGCACGGGCGCGAACCCGACCGCCGACGAGCACGGTCCGCGTGCACTATCACTGGCACGCTGCGCGACGGCACCGTGCTTCGACAGCTCCGTGCAGCGCGGCGAGCCGATCGTCGTTTCCGCTGAGCGGCGTCATCCCGTGCTGGACCGAAGGCGTACAGAAGATCAAGGTCGGCGGCAAAGCGAAGCTCGTGTTGCCCGTCCGACACGGCGTACGGCGACCAGGGCCTCGGGCTCGATCACGGCCGGCGCGCGCGCTCGTCGTTCGAGGTCGAGCTGCTCGCGATCGAGTAACCGCGCCGCGTGCTAGAGCAGCTCCGCCTGAATCTCGCGGAGCTTGCCCTTGATGACCGTGGCGTTGCCGACGCCCATGCGGATCATGCAGCTTCTGGCCGGCCGACAGGTTCTCGAGCCGCTCGTCGGCGTAGCTGGTAGAGCACGCTCGGCTGCACGAGTGCGACTCTGACCGCGCGGCGTCGGCGTCTGCAACAGATGCTCGATGACCTCGGTCGAGGCGCGCGTTGAACGACGCGCCGGGATGGCCGAGGTCCTCGTACGCCTGCTGGAACAGCGGCTCGAGCCCGCGATAGAACGACACGAGCGTCTTCGCGTCGAGCTCGAGATCAGCGCCGACGAACGGCTCATAGCGCGCGTAGTTCTCGCGGCGCGATCACGATGGCGTTCCTCTTCGCCCGACGTGATGAAGTCGCCCGTCGTCGGCTGCAACGGCCGTTGATTCAACGCCAGTCTGCCGCGCGCGGCACGTTGTCGATCGTGACGACGATGTTGCGCACCAGGCGCTCCGGAACGAGATGCCGCATCACGGTCGTCTTGGCCGAAGAGCTCGGTCAAGCCGCCGAGCACGTCGGGGTCGCTCTCGTCGAGCGGCGGTAGCGGCACGGAACGCACCGGCGGCGGCGTCGAAACGACGCTCGCCGGGGCGACGCGGTGTCTCGACGACGGCCGCGGTGTGTCGACGAGAGCAATACGTAACTGAACGAAGTACACT
>ERZ1370068.1272-contig-11163_pt1 | contig 39904 bp, 56 predicted proteins | sample MGYA00561227_ERZ1370068 | MGnify/ENA primary metagenome ERZ1370068 (study PRJEB38410, sample SAMEA6850437) | metagenome | study: Metagenomic assessment of the ecological functions of the soil: analysis of the soil microbiota associated with the... | reverse complement strand
GCATTGCTCGGCCGACATCGGACGGGCCGCCGACGCCGATCATGCCGGCGCCGCGGTGCCGACCGGCGCGGCGCTGCAGAACGTGCCGCTGCTGCGCGCGACCTGCTGATCACGGTGGTGCTGATCTTCGTGGGCTTTGCATGACCCACACTTCTTAGCCACGACATGCCGGTCGCGGTGCCGGCGGTGATCGGCATCGCCGCCATCTCTGCTGGCTGCAGGACTACTACTATCTCAGGCAGCACAGCCGCCGGCCGAGGAACGCCAGCACGGCGTTCTCGCCATCCTCGAGAAGGACATCGTGAACGGCCGACCCCTGGCTTTCTTCCTCTTCCTGTTCATCCCGGTGGCGCGGCTGGGGCGACCGGCTCCGATCCAGACGCTGGCGCTCGTGCTGGCCTGGATCATCTCTTCGGGCATTTCCGGCGGGCTGGGGCCTCTCCCACGGCGACCCTGCCGGTGGCGGCGCTGATCGTCCATCCTGGGTCTCGGGCTTCTCTCGGCCGTGATCGACAACATCCCCTACACCGCCGTCACCATTCCGCTGGTGGCGAGCCTGCTCGGCGAAAGCTGCACGCCGGACCCGACGGGCAGGTCCTGTGGTGGGCTCTGGCGCCGGCGCCTGCCTCTGGCGGCAATGGCACACTGATCGGCGCCTCCGCCATCGTCAAATACGGGTCACGGGCCTTTGCCGGCAGCGACGGCAAAGCGCATCCGTTCGATGAATCACGACCTTCGGCGCGCGCTCGCCGGGCTGACGCCTCGTGATGTCGTCGGTCTATCTTTGCGCTGTGATCTACATCATCGCCAGCGATCGTCAACCTCGCGGGCGCGGCGATCCTGGCGGGCACGTTCGGGGCGAAGCGGTTGACGAGAGCGAGATGATCCTTGCTCGAACCATGCTGAAGGAGCGTGCAACTCGACCCCCGCTCGATTGGTCGCTCGTCGGGAAACGAGCTCATATTCGAGCCGCATCTTGATCTACGATTCCACGTGATCGTGCCAAAGCAGCCAGGGGCGAGTCCCGGCAAGCCTTTTACAATCCAGTTTGGACCACCCGCTTCCTTTGGTCGTGCCGCCCGGGGCGCACGCGGTGTCCCGCATCCCCTGCAATTGCCACCGCGATCGGCGCAATCCTCTCGGATGCGCTCCTTGAGGTCAGCCTGACCCTTCCAGCCGTCGCGCGCTTCTTTGTCGTCGACTGATCGTTCCATTTTTTGCATTGCCGTCTCCCGAGCGGAGGCAAATACGGTTTGGAAGAGAGCACGCCTCGCCACCTGGAGGGACGAGGTGACGGGCGTGTCGTCGAGAAGAGCGCGCAGCAAGCACGCCCTGCAGAGATACGAACTCCCCGGCGCAACGTCCCTCGACGAGAAAAAAGGACGCTCGCATGCATCCCGCGAATGCACGCGCGATGAAGTGGGAAGAGCTGCAAAATCTCCAGGCGTCTCTTTTTGCGCAGAGCGCCTCATTCATCTCCGTGTTGGGCCGCCAGGCAGGTGCCGCAGATCGATGCGCCCGGAGGAAGGAACGTATCTGGCGCACCGCCAGGGGAATCCGCTCCTTGGGCTCCTTCCACGGGAACATGCTCACTTCGGCCTTCGGCGCGAGCATCGCGGCCTCCATGGCGACGGCGTACGGATGCGCCGGGATATCATCCGGCAGGATCAGTACGGGCGTCTGGCAATTGCGCACGAAATCGCGTGTCACGGTGAAGACGAAGTCGGGGTTGGTGCGGTACATCCTGGTCAGAAATTTGTCGACCATCTCCATCGTGATGTCGGGCCGGCGCTTGATCAGCTCCGGGCCCCAGCCCTTCATGTTGTTCTCGTAGAAAAGGTCGCGCATCTCCGGACGCGACCCGCTGGGCTGCGCCAGCACGGCCGCGACGATGCGATCGGGCGCCCGCCGCAAGAGGTTCCAGATGAAGGGGCCGCCAATGCAGAAGCCCATCACCATGAACTTGTCGATGCCCAGGTGATCCATCAGGCCGAGATGGTCGTCGGTGTAGGCATCCCACGGCCGGTCGATCTCGAGCGGGCCGGAGGACTGGCCGCCATTGGCGTTGCGCAGGTCCGACGCGATGCAGCGGTACTCTCCCTTGAACTCCTCGATCGGGTTGAACGGCGAGCTGCTGGTCAGGCCGGAGATCGTCGAGTTCAATCCTCCGCCGGCGATGAGCAACAACGGGAAGCCCGGAACCGGCCACCTCATAATGGATGCGCACGGCGCCCTTTTTCGTAGAACGACCCGGTCGCTCCTTCCTGGCCGTGGTCTGCTGGGCCAGCACTCGGCGGCGCTGCGGCCATCGTGGTCGCTGCCGCCGCTGTCGCCAGAATGCAATGCGTCGGATCGTCCATCGTCAGTCTCCTCCTGGCCAGTGTTGTCCGATGTTCACCGAGTTGGCTTTGGCTCGACAATCCCTGGATGAACCCGGGAACGACGAGACGCCGGCATTCTGCCGGGAGTCGAGGCGACATGCCCGCTGGCGCACCGTCCGCAGCTCTTTGCACGACGGTCTCGCCCGTTCGCGACCTGTTGGCAGGAGGACCGGGCACCGCCTATGGTCTGCCTCCCAGGAATCCCACCCGAAGGAGCAAACCCAAATGGCATATTCCCTGTATGACGCGGCTGTAACCCCGTGCGCCCAGCAGCTTGGCGCACTGGCCGGCATCATCGACAAGGCCGCCGCGCATTGTGCCGCCAACAAGATCGAGGAATCGGCGCTGCTGCAGGACCGGTTGTATCCGGACATGTTCTGCCTCGCCCGCCAGATCCGTCAGTCGGCGGATCTCGCCATGAACACCGGCGGCCGCCTGGCCGGCGTTACGCTCCCCGCCCTGCCGGCTGTGGACGACACCAGCTTCGCCGCCGCCAAAAGCCGCGTCGAAACCGCCCTGGCCTTCGTGAAGTCGCTGACGCGCGCACAGGTCGACGGCGCGGAGGGCAAGGTCATCGCCTGGACCGCCGGCGGCAACGACCGGAAAATGAAGGGCAACGACTATGCTGCAGCAGTTCGCCCTGCCGAATTTCTTCTTCTTCGTGACGACGGCGTACGACATCCTGCGCCATCGTAAATAAACTGGCTCAGAGGCGTGGCAGGTTCGTCGACCGCCGCGAGGGGGCGCTGTCGACCGAATTCCGCCCCCGCCATTCCCGCTACCGGTTTCTTCATGTTTGGAGGCGACGGCCGGCAGGAATTTCCGCATTCCCAGGCATTCCACCCTATTTTCCGTGGTGTCGCACCCCTTTTTCCGCGGGAGGCGGGTAAGTGGAGACTAGCGTCCTGCGAAACGTCATCGAGATCCTGGCGTGAAAGCCAGTATATATGTCCAACACGACAACAGTCAAGTGTTAATCTCGCATGTTGACAACAGGCTCCATGGCGCGAGCGGATTCGCAGCGCCCACGCCGGCCTCGAGCGGTGGGGAACCACCGGCTGTTGAAAATAGGGGGCCGGGCGGTCAGCGAATAGATGATGTGTTTTCGTAATTCTCCGACAGCGGAAAGACCACCCGGCGCGTATCAACCACCGGGCCGAAGCCTCCGAGCGGGACGCTGCACTTCCGGCTCCAGGGATTACCGCGGAGAGAACGCGCCGGGCATGCCGGAGCTTGTTGGCGGCCGGGACGATCCTGGGTCCGCTTCTCGCCCAGGAGGCTGTGCACGGCAGGTCCAGCGGGGCGGCTGGCGCTCGATTTCGGTATTTGTCGATCCAGGCATCGAGCACGGCACCGCCAGCGATATGCCCGCCATATTCGCTTTTGTTCAGATCGTTGAGGGCAAAGCAAAGCAGACCAGGTCACGGGCTGAGCACAGAAAAACTATATCACCATCTGCCCTGCCCCCAGGGCGTGTTACGTGATGTTCTCCCGTGACCGCCGGGACGAGACCAAAGACGTGAAGGTCGGGCGCCCCGCCTGGCGGGCTCCCAGAAATTCGCGGAAGTGTCGAGCGACAGCTTGTTTCTCCCGAGGCCGTAGAGCCGCGGCTTGCTCTGACCATCCGCCAGCTTGAGATAGAGGCCCGCGCCATCTTGAAGCCGTGGATGATCAGGATGAAGCGGCTATGCTGCATGACGAACCGAGGAATTCTTTGATGGCGCTTCGACCTGCTCGGCAGTATTCGAGGGGGCGGCGGTGGAAATTGAATTCGTGAAACCACGCCCGACGTTTTTACGAGGGTGGCGTCCAGTCCGACCATGATCGTGTGCGGCGGCAGTCGCTTTGAACCTTTCAGCCCAAGGGTGCGCGCCCGTGAGACGCGCCTCCACGGCCATCGCGGGGACTTCTTTGACCCGCATGGCCTCCCCCGGGCGATTTCCGTGGCGCCCTTCCTCGTCATCACGACGCCAGCTCTTACCCGCAGCGGGTTCGACGCCTCGGCGACCTGGCGCGAACGGAACGCTCAGCGCGGGCCGGTCTTAAGCGATGCCGGCAGGCTCTCGGGCAGCTTGCCCAGGCCTGCAGCGCCGCCTGCATGCCGACAAGTAGCCATAGGGACCGAGGGGCCGCAGATGACGGCCTTCACCGCCGACGACAGTCCGGAGTGCCGGTGCATCTCGTCGCAGCGCGTGGATGCTGGATGCACGTGGACTTCGATGATCGGGCCTTCAAAGGTCTCCAATGCGTCAAATTGTCGCTACCGACGCGTGGAACGAACAGGCGGCCGGGTTGAAGATGATCGCATCAGCCTTCCGTCGCGGGCGAGCTGGATGAGAGTCGACCAGCGCCCCTTCGTGATTGGACTCGTGAAAGGCGAGGACGAACCGGGCAACTCGCAACCGCCCGCACGGCATCAAGGGTCGTCGAGCCGTAGATATGAGGTTCTGCGAACGCCGAAGGTTGAGGTTCGGACCATTCAGCACCATCAGCCAGGTCGCCATCTTGGCACTCCCCTTTGTTGCTCGGACTTCCCAGGTATCCCCTGCGGCCGGCGCGAAAGCTCGCGGCGGCCTATTCGTTCTCGGCCTGATGGCGTGGATCGCCCTCGCATCCGTCACCTGGCGTAAGCTGGCCGGGCCACCGGAGGTCGGGCGTATGAAGCGAGGCATCGCCGGTAACGCGCTCGTCATCAGCGCTGGGCGGCAGCTCCGCCGAATGTCACGGCCGGACCAGAAGGTGCCGATCGGATTGGCGATGCCCTTGCCCATGATGTCGAAGGCCGAGCCGTGGATCGGCTCGAACATCGAGGGGAACTTGCGCTCCGGGTTGAGGTTCGCCGTCGGCGCGATGCCGAGCGAGCCCGGCCAGCGCCGCCGCCAGGTCGGACAGGATGTCGGCGTGCAGGTTGGTGGCCACGACGGTGTCGATGCGTCTGCGGCTTGCAGCACCATGCGCATGGTCATGGCGTCGACCAGCATCTTGTCCCAGGTCACGTCCGGGAACTCGCGCGCCACCTCGGCGGCGATCTCGTCCCACATCACCATGCCGTGGCGCTGGGCGTTGGACTTGGTGACGACGGTCAGCAGCTTGCGCGGGCGCGAGCGCGCGAGCGCGAAGGCGAAGCGCATGATGCGCGTCGACGCCGGCGCGCGTGAACATGGACACGTCGGTGGCGGCCTCCTCGGGCAGGCCCGCGGTGCACGCGGCCGCCGACGCCGGCGTATTCGCCTTCCGAGTTCTCGCGCACGATCACCCAGTCGAGCTCCGGGCCGGTGACGCTGCGCAGCGGGCTGGTGATGCCCGGCAGGATGCGCGTCGGGCGCACGTTGGCGTACTGGTCGAAGGGCTGGCAGATCGCGAGCCGCAGGCCCCACAGCGTGATGTGGTCGGGAACGTCGGGTGCGCCGGCCGAGCCGAACAGGATGGCGTCGTGGCTCTTGGATCAGGTCGCGGCCGTTCTCCGGCATGAAGCGCGCCGGTCTTCTTGTAGCGCTCGCAGCCCCAGTCGAAGTGGTCGACCTTGAACGGCGAAGCCGCCGTCGCGCTTGGCGCAGCGCCTGCAGCACCCGACGCCGGCGGCGACACTTCCGTACCGATGCCGTCCCCGGGGATCGCAGCGATCCCAGGTACGTCTTCATACTCCCCTCGTCTGGCGAGTGGCGCTCGCTTTAATCGGATCGTTCGGCAACCGGAGCACGCACTGCCTCCAATCCCCTCTTGCAATTCTTCACACCACCCGGAGGTTCTCGAATTCATGGGCGCCGCTACAAGCGTCGATCCTCCGGGCAAATCGACCCATGCAAAACCTCCAGGACAACAAAACGGACGAGACCTCGGCAAAACCTAGGAAAACGTCGTCCAACGCAAATCGAATCTGCTCGCGCAATCCGCCGGCGCTCAGGCGGCCAGTCGCGAAATACGAGACTTTCATGACGGCTGCCTCCGCCGGGTCAGCGGGTCAGGTTGTATTGGTAGTCCTCACGCGAACTGCCTTCGGCCCGCAGCCCTGGCGGCATCGGCGCGCGGGTGAGGTTGACCTTGGCGTGGACATCGAGCGCGGCCTGGTCGGACCACAATTCCAGCAGCGCGAGTTTGTCGGGGTTCAGCCACACTCTGAAATACCTCGAACTGTTCGCAGCCGGGTTCCTTCGCGACGTCGGCGCAGCGCTGCCGGAAGGCCTGCGCGTTCCGCCCTTGCCTGGGGCCGCATTGATGATGACCAGCCGAATTTCATGGCGTATCCCTATGGAATGACGTGCACGAGACAATCCGGCTTGCCGCGCGTCAGCGGAGTGCTCTGCGCCGACGGCTGTTTACGCCGGTCGGGTTCGACGAACATCGCTGTTCTCGACATGGGCGAAGTTGGCGCTCGACCGCGTCGGGGATGCCATTTGGCCACGACCTGTTCAACAAGGCTGATGCCGCGCGAAAAGCCGTGTGGCGTGACTTGGTCTTTGTGGAAAGCGGCGGAGTGCTGGTGCTGAGCGTACCATCAGAAATCGGCCGCCGGCTGTTCGGATGCTGGGAACAACACCTCCTTGCGGGAAACAAGAGCGCCGCGCGCCAGGTTGGCCATCGAACGGTCGATGGCGCAGCCCCAGCCTGGCTCCGTGATCGCAGGGCGCGGCGTTACCAATGAATCAGAGCGCCTTTGCAGCCATGGTCGGATCGGACCGGCCGCGGCCCGTCGCAAATGGTAAAGCGAATATCCGGCCTATCGTCGACCGTAGATGGCACGCCGATTCATAGCGCCTGCGAGCCAAGCTGCAGCGCTTTGAGCACCATCAGCGTCGATTTGGTCAGATCGGGTGGTCACCCAGGACTGGGCGTGGCAAAGTCGAGCAGCCATTTGGTCTTCCAAATAGTCTTGGTGGTCCGCCCTTCCTGTTCGATCCGGTTCGTGTATTACTCAGCCAGGACACGGAACGTATTCCGCCAACCGCTCTTGCTCCTTCTCCTTCTTCGCTTGTAAGGGATCGGTGCCTTTGCCAGTAACCGCCTAGTTTCATCGCGCCCGCGCGCCTGAGCCAGCGGTTTTGTCGGATAACCCGTTTCGCGGCGTCCAAAGCGCCAACGCCTCCTACAATGAACCCACCATTTGACCGCTGAGGATACGGAAGTATTCGAATGCGCTGCGCCTGCGTGGCGCAGGATCGCTCCACCAGTAGCGTTCGTACCAAGATGGGTCGACTTGAAAGAGGTTTACCGTGGTGCTCTTGGGATCTCGTGGCTTTCCGCTCCGCGCCACCATCAGTATCTGGCTTTCAGTAACCCGCAAGACAGCCTCTTGCCGTCAGTAGCGCGGGCCACCCGCCAGTTAATCGATAAATCGGTCACGGCGGCAGCGACGCGATCGGGCTGCTCAACGATCACGAAAGTGCTCCGGGCGCGAGCGATGTCGACGACTTGCACCCGGCTCGCCCACCTGGATCCCGAAGGGCGTGCCGTTCCCAGGCGGGGCGGCGACGTCATCGACACCCTGGATCACCAGGAGCGGAGCGCTGCCGCCCGTCCACCATTCGCCCTGCTGGTGTACGCGTCCGCTGGTCGCCAGGTGAGCGATATGGACCTGCGGCCAGCACTCGACCGACGCGAGGACCTGGATCGGAGGCCGGAGACAACCAGTCGCGCGCCGGAGCGCGGCGACGCATTCCCGCCCCATCAGCTTGGCAGGTGGTGCGTCTCGGAAACGATGGAACCCAACGGTGCCGGAGGGGCCAATCCGGCCGCCCGCCGCGACAAGGATGACGCGGGCGCACCATCGCAGGATGGTCGTGCCGCCGGGCAAAGCGGGCGATCCGGTTACCGAAGGCGTGACCCAGGGATGTGAGCAGGGCCGCACTGGAGCGCCGTCTAAGAACTCCCGCAACATCCGAGGCAAGATCGTGAAGGGTCGCGCTCTTGGCCAGCGTGCCCCCGCTGGCACCTTCACACTCTCGCATATTGATGGCGACGGGATCTCGCGATCCGGTGATGCGGTCTCCAAAGCTTTTCCAGATAGCCCGTGCTGCATCCGGCGCTGGCGAGGACGAGACAAAGATGGATCGCCCGATCCGCTAATTCGCGCACTCGAGACCTCGCCGCGCCGACATCTATGATCTCGAGTCCGTCTCAACCTGAACCCTCCGGATTCTCGTCCCTGCCTGGTGCATTTGTCGCTTTGATATAGCGAGGGCGTTGTGTTGCTCACCGGGACGGACCCATCCCCCGATGCCCAGGGGGCGTCTCCGCAGCGGTATGATCAGCTGTGATGTCACCGGATGTTGCAGAATGTGAGCGCGCGCGTCTTGAGCAACGCGTTGATCCTCGCCGCAACATCGTCAGCGGTTCCACTGGCGCTTGGCGCTGAAAAACCCTTCGTCACTTGCCGCGCGCATTGCCCGCATCGTGGCCGCCAGAAATGGCCCGGGCGCACTACCGGTTATGCCGGTGCAACCACAAAGCCGGCGCGTGGAAAATGCACGCAAACCTCGCCGATCTGCGGGATCACTGCGTCGGATGACGATCTCATGGACGCCCGAGGCGACCAATTCGCCGACGACCGGGTCGCGTCCAGTATCGTCCGGCGTGACGGTAACGGTCTGGCCAGGCTTCCGGCCGATGGGATCTCGCGGCATCGGCGGATCGCTTTGGCGATCGATGTAGCGATCCCTGGCCACATCGAGCGCTTGTTGCGCAGGTCATTGGGCTCCGCCTGCCGTGGCCGATTGCGGCAATCCGCTCGGCCCAGCTCAGCAGCCTCGGAAAGCCGTCGAGCGGCGCCGCCGCCGATCCGAAATTCTGTCGCAAGTACCAAACCGGATGATAAGCGGCGAGATCGGAGAGGCCAACGGCACGGCCTTGCAAGAACGAGCGCCCGTCAGCCAGCGTCTGATCCAGCCAATCGAAATGCGCGCGCAGCTGATCAAGCTGGTTGGGCACTGCCGCCAGCATTACGACGGGATCGATATTTCGACCGGAGAATTTGGCCCGGTCTTCGAGAAACCCCTCGGGCAACACCTCAGGCCTCTTGGCGAAGGCGATGCTGACGGCGGGGAGGAACATGGTCTTCTCCGCCCACCAGGCAAGCGCGTCGGCCGCGCCGCGCCCGGCTGGATAAAAGCTCGGGGTGGGGTGCCGGCGCTCGAGTTCGCGCATGATCAACTGGCTGTCGCAATAGATGTCCGCGCCAATCTGCAACACCGGCGTCTTGCGATAGCCTCCCGTCAGCGCCGTCAGATTCGGTTTCGGCATGATCTGAGGAAGCTCGACCGATGCCCAGGCAAGGCCCTTGAGGCCAAGCCCGGTCCGAACTTTCTCCGCATAGGGAGAGGTGTCGTAGTGGTGCAATATGATGTCGGTCATGGGAAGGCCCCCTCTTGCACTGGCGCATTGCCGCGCCAACGGTCGACCATTTGGGCTCCAGCTTTTGCAAACCGTGAAGACGCGCTACTGCCCGGAGATAAGCGAGAGCGCGGGAATCATTGCTCGCCGGAATCGGACCCAATCCCCTGCCGACCCCTCCAGGGCGTCCTCGCAGCATGGTACGATCGGCCGCGATGTCGCCGGATGCCAGCACGGATGCGGCAGCGCGCGCGCGTCGCGCGTGATTCCCAGCTACGGACGGCCGGTCTTTCACCGGAGTCCGGGACCACCGGTATCTATTGCCGCCCTGGTCTGCCCCGTTCGCCCCGCAAGGTCTGACGCACGTTCAGTTTGCCTCCGCTGCGCGGCGGCTGAAATGGCGGGGTTTCGGCCGCGTCTGCGGTGCCGTCCCGGCAACCGCGCCCTTCTCCAGCGCCTGGATCGGAAGCCGCGCACCGGTCGAGCCGCGCGATGACGGCTTATCGTCGAGGATGGCGCGCCCGACGAGAAGGGAGCGTCGGTCGAGACACTTGCCGAGCGGCTCGGCATGGGGCCGCTGCCGCCAGCTTGGATCGCCTGGTTCGCTCGGCACCTGAAGGCGAGTCCCAGCGCGGCAGCAAAGGGACGGCGCGCGTTCAACGAGCCAAGCGGCTCATCGATGAGACCGACAAGTCGATGGTGGAAATAGCCGTTCTCGCCGGATTCGGCAGCCCTCGACGCTTTAACGCGGTGTTCGCAGAGGTTTGCAAACGAGCCCCTACGGAGATTAGGCCGCGGCGACGTTCAAGCCGAATACGTCATTAATCACGGCGTACCTGGTCAGCTTCGCATTCTTGTGCCTCGCGGGCGCGCTGTCTCGGACGCAAGGGAGGTGCTCATCACAGGCTCGCCATCTTAGCGTGGCATCCCTGGTCTTACGGAGGTTCGCGAGGACCTAAGCAGAAAAAGGTGAAACAGTTCGCTGCGCTTCACATCAAGTGGTACACCTCTCATCCCTCAACGCATGGGATGCTGGGACCGGGCCAGTTATTCAGATGCCGGGGCCAAGGCGACGCGACGAGCAGCTGGTCAGCGCAGGCGCAGGGCTTCCGCGGTGAGCAATATCCACTCGTTCGTCGAACAAATCATCGCCAGGATTACAGCGACCGTGTTGATCTTCCGGTGACGGTAGACTTCGAAGGCGGCTACAGCGAAGACGTCGTCCCCGCGAAGAACGTGTCTCGGCTTGTCGACCTAGGCGTCATCGGCATCACTTTCGAAGACCGGGTCGTCCAAGGCGATGGTCTCTATGCACCGAACGATTGTAGCAGTTCGAGACACGGCCAAGAAGCAAGATGTGGACCTCTTTCATCAATGCGCGCACGGATCTTGTTCTTTGGTGACGGCCACGGGGAGAAACCGCCGAGGAAGCCCCTCGAACGAGCAAACTCTACAAAGAGGCAGGCGCATCTGGTCTCTTCATACCGGGTCTCACGGACGATGGCTTGATCAAGAAGATCGCGCGATAACGCTCACTTTGCCAGTCAATGTCATGGTCATGGGATGGCCCGTCGCCAGCAGCGGCTCGCGGAGCCGGTGTGGCGCGTTATCAGTTATGGGCCCATCCCTTATATCAAGGCAATGAACGCCTTTCGAAGGATGGATGCCTCGAGCTGACGGTGGCTAGCGCAGCACCAATTCTGAAATCAGCGAGGCCGACCATGAGTCAGCAAGGTGGAATAGCCGCAACGAAAGGAAATGCCCATGTACCATCCGGTTGTTTTCAGTGCATCCACACACCTGGAAGTTGCGTGAACGTGGTCGCGGCGGAACAGCTGGCGGCGTCGAAGAAGTTTGACGTAAACGTGCTCATGGCAGCTCGCCTTTGCACCCGACATAGCGGGACTTCGCCCATCCAGGCGCGTGCGACTATGTCGCGCAGCAGCAGCCTGGCTGTCGACAGACTTTCGCCCAAACATCCAGATACTGAGCAAACAATTGGTGAAGTACGTGCGATCGATCGAAAGACGGTCGCATTCGCGGAAAGCGTAACGAAGCACAGTGCGTGGGCGAACGAAAGGTCAAGCTGTCGATGTCAGGTGGCAAGATCATCGATGGCAACCATTACCTGCTGCAGGTCACGATACCGAATGTCTATTTCCATCTAACGACGGCATACGCCATCCTCCGTCACAACGGCATCGACATCGGCAAGATGGCCTCTTCTGGCTCCTCACATGGCGAGACGCCTGATGCGCCCCGAAGCCTTCACTCGTTAGCCCGAACCCTGATGTGCGCCGCGATGACCTGAGTGCCTTGGGCCAGCGCAAGCGATACGCGGCGAGTGTCGCAAGCGACGCGGCGCTGCGCAGGAAGCGAACGAGAGGGCAATCGACGCGCTGCTCTCTGATGTTGCCTCCTTCCGGCAGAGCGAAAATCACACCACGCGGAAGTTCTGAACTGCCACGGATCCTGCCTTGTCGGATACCCGGGAACAGCTGGCCGCGCTCCCCAGGCGTCCAGTCGCTGTACTTGCCGACCACCGGCCCGAGATAGGGCATGCAGATCTCGAGGTTGCGCGCGAAGTCCATCTCGTCGGCCTCGACGATGCCGCGGTCGGGATTCTCCAGCGCCCAGATGATGCCCGACGAGCACCGGCGCGCAGACCTGGATCGAGGTCGCGTTGTTGTAGGGCGCGAGCTCGCGCGTCTCGTGGATGTCGAGCTGCGAGCCGTACCAGTAGGCGCCCTTCTTGTGGCCCATCAGCAGCACGCCGAGCTCGTCGCGGCCCGCGGTGATCTCGTCGACGATCAGGCGCTGGCGCTTCTGCTGGTGCAGGTTCTTCCCGGCGATCTCGTGCATCGACATGATCGCCTGGTCGCACGGGTGGTAGGCGTAGTGCACGGTCGGCCGGTAGACGACCTGCCGCCGTCGGCGCAGCGGTGAAGTAGTCGGCGATCGAGATCGACTCGTTGTGGGTGATGATGAAGCCGTGGAACGGCCCCTCGAGCGGCGTCCAGGTGCGCACGCGCGTGAGCAGGCCCGGGCCGGTTGAGGTAGATCGCCGGCGTCGCAGCCGAACTCGTGGCGGCGCGCCGTCGGCCGGCAGCGCCTTCTCGTGCGTGCCCCAGCCCATCTCGGCGGGCTGGCTGCCTTCCGACACGAAGCCGTCGATCGACCAGGTGTTGACGAACTCGCCGACCTCCTTGGGCTGCGTGCGAGACCTGGGTGTCGCGCTCGGCGATGTGGATCACCTTGACGCCGAGGTCGCGCGCCAGCTTCGCCCCAGCCCTCGCGGCTGGTCGGCGCACGCGGCCTCATGCCGGTGTCCTCGCGCGAGGTTGACCAGCGCCTGCTTCACGAAGTGCGAGACCAGGCCCGGGTTGGCGCCATGGGCGATCACCGCCGTCGGCCCGCCGCGGTACTTCGGCACGAGCTTCAGCATGGTCTCGCGCAGCGCGTAGTTCGAGCGCAGCGACACCGACGAGGCTGGGGTCGGTGTAGCCGCCCGGCCAGGGCTCGATGCAGGTGTCGATGTAGAGCGCGCCCTTCTCCTGGCAGAGCTCGACCAGCGCCGTCGAGGCGACCTCGACCGAGAGGTTGACCAGGAAGTCGCCCTTGCGCCAGCCGGCCTGCCAGCGTCTGGCGGTAGTTGCGCCTCGGGTCAGGCGCTTCCGGATGAAGGTCGACGCCGTAGCGCTCGGCTCCTGCAGGCCGCCGCGGTCGTCGGCGGCGATGATGGTGATCTGGCTCGGGCTTGATGCCGATATGGCGCAGGATCAGCGGCAGCACGCCCTGGCCGATCGAGCCGAAGCCGATCATGACCATGCGGCCGCTTAAGAAGATCGACTTGCTTGCTTCTTCGACTTGCGCGCGACTTTCTTCGCCATTTCAGCGTCTCCCGCTTTGCCTGTGAGTGGTCGATAAACGGCGACGGGGCCTTTCTCAAGGCCCCGTCGGTTCGTTCCGCATGTGGAAACGAGGCTTAGATGCAGATCGCCTTGAGCGGCGCGAAGCCGTTGAAGGCGACCGACGAGTAGGTCGTCGTGTAGGCGCCGGTCGACAGGATCTCGACCTTGTCGCCGGGCTTCAGCGACAGCGGCAGCTTGTACTCGGTCTTCTCGTAGAGGATGTCGGCCGAGTCGCAGGTCGGGCCGGCCAGCACGCACCGGGCCGACGCGCGTGCCGTCGCGGCCCGTGCGCAGGCGGTACTTGATGCTCTCGCCCATGGTCTCGGCGAGGCCGCGAGAACTTGCCGATGTCGAGGTAGACCCAGCGCTTGCGGTCGTTGGCCGCCTTGCGCGAGACCAGCACGACCTCGCTCTGGATCACGCCGGCGTCGCCCACCATGGAGCGGCCGGGCTCGATGATGACCTCCGGCATGCGGTTGCCGAAATGGCGCACCAGCGCGCGGCCGACCGCCTCGCAGTAGGCCTCGATGCTGTTGACCTCGGCGCGGTAGCGCGCCGGGAAGCCGCCGCCCAGGTTGACCATGCGCAGGTCGACGCCCTCTTCGGCGAGCGCGAAGAACATCTGCGAGACCTGGCCCAGCGCCTTGTCCCACTGCTCGAGGTCGGTCTGCTGGCTGCCGACATGGAAGGAGATGCCGTAGGCATCGAGCCCCCACTCCTTGGCCTTGCGCAGCAGGTCCCTGGCCATCTCCGGCGCGCAGCCGAACTTCTTGCTGAGCGGCCATTCGGCGCCGCCGCAATCGACCAGCACGCGGCAGAACACGCGCGCGCCCGGCGCCACGCGGGCGAGCTTCTGCAGCTCGGCCTCGCTGTCGAAGGCGAACAGGCGCACGCCCTGCTGGTAGGCCCAGGCGATGTCCTTCTCCTTCTTGATGGTGTTGCCGAAGGAGATGCGGTCCACGGCGACGCCGGTGGCCTGCACGAGCTCGATCTCGCCGCGCGAGCGCGGTGTCGAACTTCGAGCCGGCGGCTCGCCAGGCGCGCCAGGATCTGCGCCGCCGGGTTGGCCTTCACGGCGTAGAAGATGTGGGCCGCCGGCAGCAGCTCGCGCATGCGCCGGAAGTTGTTCTCGACGACGTCGAGATCGACCACCAGGCACGGCGTCTCGGGCTGCTGCTCTCGGAGATAACGGAAAATACGCTCGGTCATCGCTGGGGGTTCCCCGTCAATTAGTCAGGCTGGTTCGGTGGAAGTCGGTCGAACGGGACGTACGGTGCCAGACAGGCAGCGTGCGTCAGCCGATACTCGACGGGGCAGGGTCCGCTGAAGCGGAAGATCGAACGAGGCGGCCCGGTCGGAACTCACCGGGCAATCGACATAATAGCGGGGACACGCCCCGCGCGGTAAGCAAACATATCAGAAGCTCCTTCCCGGACCCGGCTCGAAGCCGGCACTGCCAAAAAGAACACTTTCCGTCGTTGCGTAACCACTAAGGGCCAGCGGCACGTGCGTTGGGCGTCTTCGATTTCGTATCTACAACTAATCGTACGCGGTTACAAGAGGATTCTTCCCCGCTCGGGAAATTCTTTGGGGTCTTGTGGTGCAAAGAACACACAGCAGCCAGTGCGCGTCAGCGCGCGCGGCAGCGGCGAGCCCGGCAAGCCGGATCGACGCGGCGAAGCACCGTCAAGCGGCACGAGCGCTGCCGCCGAGACGATCAGCGCGGCCTGCGTGCCGAACAGCGTTGGCGATCTTGCCCCACAACAGCGAGCCCAGCGACCATCGGCGCCGAAAAACACCATCTGGTGTACCGCCATGCCTCGCGCCCGCATGAAGTTGGGCAGGATCATCTGAACCGCGGTGCCGTTGTTGGCGATCACGGTGATCCAGCAGGCGCCCGCGACGGCGATGCAGACGCCGACGACGCAGCGGCGTCATGGCGAGCGCGGCGATCAGCGTCGCCGCCGGCGTGACGGCCCATCGCCCAGATGTTGGCGCGGTCGGCGCCGAGCAGGCGGTTGAAGGTCGGCATCAGGATGGCGCCGGCCACCGCGCCGACGCCGAACACCGCGTAGAGGACGCCGAAGGAGAACTCGTCGAGGCTCGAGCTCGAAGCGGCCGATCACCGGCAGCAGGGTGCCGATGGCGATGCCGGGCACGAAGAAGCAGAGGCCGCGGGCGAACATCGGCCTTGAGCTCGCCCGAGCTGCGCACGAAGGCGATGCCGGTGCGCGCCGCCTCGAAGAAGCCCTCGCGGCGCTGGCTGGCGCGCGCCTCGGCCGGCCGCTTCCAGCTCGACATGGCGAAGATGACGCCGATGTAGGTGCACGGCGTTGATGGCGAAGAGCAGGAAGACGCCGACCAGGCCGAGCAGGATCTGGCCGATCACCGGCCCGACGGTGCGGGCGAGGTTGAAGCCCGCGCTGTTGAGCGCGATGGCCGGCCGCAGCATGCGGGCCGGAGACGATCTCGGGCACCACGGCGTGCCAGGCCGGCGCGTTCATGGCGTTGCCCAGCCCCATGCAGAAGGTCAGCGCCAGCAGGTTCCAGGCGGTCGAGCTGGCCGAGGAAGGCCAGCACCGCCAGGGTCGCGGCCACGCCCATCATCCAGACCTGGCAGACGATGATGTAGCGCCGGCGGTCGAAGCGGTCGGCCAGGATGCCGGCCAGGAAGCAGAACAGGAACATCGGCAGCGTGCCGGCCGCGGCCAGCAGGGCGACGAAGATCGGCTCGGGCGTCAGGCTGGTCATCTCCCAGGCCGCCCCGGTGCGTCTGCATCCAGCCGCCGACGTTGGACAGCAGGTTGGCGATCCACAGCGGCAGGAAGGCGCGGTTGGCGAGCGGAGCGAAGGCCGAGGGCGGCCGGCGCGGCGACGGGCGGCGGCGGCGCGTTCACGCCAGCGCCTTCTCGTAGATCCGATGGGTCTTGTAGTGCACCCCGCCGACCGAGCGGATGATGTTGTTGGTCGCCTTGTTGTCCTCGAGGATCCAGCCCAGCTCGGCGCTGGTCTTGCCCAGCCGCTTGCCGTTCTGGCGCAGCTGGTCGATCGCCATCATGGCGAGCCCGGCGCCCATCAGCGGATGGTTGCGGAACTTCTTCTTCACCCCCATCAGCGGCACGCGCGTGCTGCCGACGCCGGCGATCTTCAGCCGCCACACGAGCTTCAGCGAGGTTGATCGGCCCGAGCCGGCCGTTGAAGTCCGCGATCGCCTCGTTGAGGTTGGTCAGCGCCACGATGAAGGCCACCGCCTCGTCGTCGACCTCCACGAACACCGCGAGCTCGGGCACGATCACCGGCCCGAACGCCTTGGAGGCGTGGTCGATCTCGGCCTGGGTGAAGGGCACGAAGCCCCAGTTGTCGCTCCAGGCGTCGTTGAAGATGCCGACCAGGGTGCGGACCTCGGCGTCGAACATCTTCATGTTGGCGTTGCGCACCTTGACCCGGCCGGCCATGCCGGCGCGCGCCATCAGCTTGGCGCCGATCGTCTCGGGCGCGTTCTGGACGTCGTAGTCGTAGGAGAAGAGGTCCTTGATCTTGGCGTAGCCGCAGCCCTCGACGCGCGCGCCCGGCATAGGGCGGATCGTAGGGCACCAGCAGCACCGGGCGGCTGTCGAAGCCCCAGACCAGCAGGCCGACCTCCTCGTTGACCGACAGGCTGAACGGGCCGGTCGCCGCGCTTCATGCCCTTGGCGCGCAGCCAGTCCTCGGCGGCGGCGAACAGCGCGGCGAAGATCGCCGGGTCGTCCTCGGCCACCAGGCAGCCGAAATGGCCGGTGTCGTCGGCGTAGCGCTCGAGATAGGCGCGATCGACCTGGGCGGTGATGCGGCCGACCACCCGGCCGGCGCGGCGCGCCAGGAAGAACTGCACCTCGACGTGGCGGAACAGCGGGTTCTTCTTGGGCGAGAAGGCTTCCTGCCGCTCGACGTTCGAGATGCGGCGATGTAGCCCTTGTGGCCGGCGTAGAGCCGCTTGGGCAGGTCGATGAAGGCTTTGAGGTCGGACTTGCCGCGCGACCGGCGACACGACGATGTCGGAAGAGGCCATTGCCTCAAGCTACCATGGCGAGCGGTCCGGCCGCTGTGGAACACGAGGTCGCCATCGGGCTCGCAGCCCGCGCCGTCGGCGCGCAGCGCGCGCGATCTCGACGCCGAGCCGCCAGCCCTCGTCCTCGCGCTCGATGCGAATCAGGTGATAGCGCGCGCGGCCGTACTTGCTGTCGGGCGCCGCCGAGGCCGAGGTGACGCCGATGCACCGGCACCGGCCCGTGCGGGCCGGCGATGCGCGCGACTTCGCTGCGGTGATTGTGGCCGTGCAGGACGAGCTCGCAGCCGACGCGGCGGATCATCGCCTGGAAGGCGGCGGCATCGGTCAGGCGCTTGAAGCGCGCTCTCGGTCGGTGAGCGGCGGATGATGGATCAGCACGACGCGGCACAGGCCCTCGCGCCCGAGATCGGCCAGCAGCCGCTCGGCCGCGGCGATCTGCGCCTCGCCCAGCGTCGCCGGTGGCGAACAGTGGCGGCTTGGGCACGCCGGTCGACAGGCCGACCAGCGCCACCGGTCCGCGCCGGCGCAGGGTCGGGAAGACGTCGAAGCCGGTCGCCGGCGGCTGGCCGTCGCCCGCCGATGTAGGCGCCCCACAGGCCGAGGCTCTCGGCCCACGCCGTGGCGACATAGACGTCGTGGTTGCCGGGAATGACGGTGACGTCGTGTCGGGCCGCCGAGCGCCGGCCAGCCAGTCGGCGGCGCGGCTGAACTCCGGCGGGCAGCGAGATGTTCACCAGGTCGCCGGTCAGCGCGATGTGGTCGGGCTTCTGCGCCTTGATGTCGGCCACGATGCCGGCCAGCGCCTCGGGCACATGCAGATGCACGCGGTTGCGCCACCAGTTGAGGTAGCCGGTCGCGCGCTTGTCCGAGCAGCTGCGACGGCGCGCGCCGTGCGGCATCGGCAGATGCGGATCGGACAGATGCGCCAGCGTGAACATGCGACTCTGTCCTACCCCTCCGCCGTCATACGGCGAGCGAGGAGATCGCCTAGCGCGCGCCGGCGACGCGCAGCTTGGCGGCTGGGAAGCACGCCCATCTGGCGGCCGATGCCGGTCATGACCTCGACCATGTGCTCGAGCTGCTCGCTGCGTGTGCACGGCGCAGAGCGAGCAGCGCAGCAGCGACACGCCGTTGGGCGTGGCCGGCGGCACGGCGACGTTCACGTAGATGCCGGCATCGAGCATGGCGCGCCAGAAGCCGATGGCCGTCATGCGGTCGGGCAGGTGCACGCCGACCACCGGGCCATGCTCGGGGCCGAGCTTGAAGCCCTGCGCCGCCAGCCCGTCATAGAGCGTGGCGACATTGTCCCAGAGCTGCTTGCGCAGCTCGGGCCGCGCCTTCACGACGCGCAGCGCCTGGCGCACCGAGGCCACGATCGAGGGCGGCAGCGAGGCGGTGAACATGTAGGCGCGCACGGTGACGCGCAGGATGTCGAAGTCGGGATCGTCCGACACGCAGTAGCCGCCGATCGCGCCCAGGGTCTTGGAGAAGGTGCCGACGATGAAATGGCAGTCGTCGAGCACGCCCGCCGCCTCGCAGAGGCCGCGGCCGTGCTCGCCCAGCGCGCCCAGCGAATGGGCCTCGTCGACCAGCACGTAGGCGCCGTACTTCTTGCAGACCTCGATGAATTCCTTGAGCGGCGCGCTGTCGCCCAGCATCGAGTAGATGCCTTCCAGCACCACCAGCCGGTTGCCCGGCTTGTCGCCGCAGCCGGCGCAGGCGGGCCTCGAGGCTCGACGGGTCGTTGTGCTTGAAGCGGACGACCTCGGCCTGGGTCATGCTTGCAGGCGTCGTAGATCGAGGCGTGGCTGTCGGCGTCGATCAGCAGGAAGTCGCCCTGGCCCGACCAGGGTGGAGATCACGCCGAGATTGGCCTGGTAGCCGGTCGTGAAGACCATGCAGTGCTTCTTGCCGTAGAACTCGGCGATCTCCTGCTCGAGCGCCACGTGCTCGCTGTAGCTGCCGTTGGCGATGCGCGAGCCGGTCGTGCCGGTGCCCTCGGCGCGGATCGCCTCGATGGCGGCCTCCATGCAGGACGGATCGAAGGTCAGGCCGAAATAGTTGTTGGTGCCGACCAGCAGGGTCTTGCTGGCCGTTGATGATCGCCTCGGTCGGCGACAGCACCCGCTCCATGCGGATCTGGAACGGATCGTCGCCGGTGGTGCGGACGTCGCGATAGGCCTCGAGCAGGCCGGCATGGCGGTCGAACAGGCCCATGGCGGACTAGCGCCGGGCGGCGCAGATCCTGGATCGTGTCGGCGAGCTGGTCGACGGTGTGGATCTCGGCGACGACGTTCATCGGAATGGACACGTCGAAGCGGTCCTCGAGCTCCATGACCATGTCCATGATCGCCAGCAGATCGATGGTCAGGTCCTTGGCGATCACGGTCGCGCCGGTGATCGGCTTCTCGCCGGCCTGGTAGGGCGTCGAGGTGATGGCAGATCTCCGACATCACCTCGGCGCGCGAAATGCCGCGCGCAGGGCGATGGTGTCGGCGATGCCGTCGTTTTCGACGGTCAATTTGTGGGCAGTGCGCAAAAGCAGCTCTCCGGTCTCGGGGTCAGGCAGGGCATATGTGACAGAAACAGCGATTCCTTGTGAAATAACAATTTGTTACGCAGTGTTTCACAGCTCCTAGAGCCATCCGTGGCGGCGATACCACAAGATCGTGTCGGCGAAATCCGCCGCCAGGTCGTAACGCGCCGCGAAGCCGATCGCTGCCGCCAGCCGCCGGTCGTGGACCGTCCAATCGCTGTGAAAAATTTCGCTCACCTTGCCCGGGGTCAGGATCTGCACGGGACCGCCCAGCGCATGGCCGATGCGCATTCAGCCGGGCGACGGCCGTCCATGACGAGCCGCGGGATCGGCAGCGACCGGGCCGCGCGACCGAGCGCCGCGGCCGGCGGCGTCGGCCATGTCGCCATAGCTGTAGCCGCCTTCCCGGCCGTCATCGATTTCGTAGACCGACGGCGGCGGCGGCTGCTCGAGCGGCGAGCGCCAGCGCCTCGGCGAGGTCGGCGACATGGATCAGCGACAGCCGGGCATCGGCCAGTCTGGGCTGCGGCGCGAGGCCGCGGGCGACGGCGCGGAAGTAGGCCAGCGTCTCGCGGTCGCCGGGGCCGTAGACCGCCGGCGCCCGAACCGCCAGCCAGGGCCCGGAGCGGCCGGCGACGACCTCCTCGGCCGCGCGCTTGCTGGCGGCATAGGGCGAGAGCTGCGGCTCGCGCGCCGCCAGCGACGACAGCAGGACGAACCGTCGCCTCGGGCGCCAGCGCCGACAGCCGCGCCGTGCCGTCGCGATTGACCGCCATGAAGTCGGCCGGGCCGGCGCGCCTTGATGAGGCCGGCGGCATGGACGACCGCGTCGGCGCCGTCGACCAGGCGCTCGAGCGCCGCTTCGTCGGAAAGATCGCCCAGCACGATCTCGGCCTCGACGCCGGCGAGCGAGGGCAGCGGCGACCAGCGGCGGACCAGCAGGCGGAGCTTCCAGCCGCGCCGCGCCAGGGCGGCGACGAGATGCGGGCCGACGAAGCCGGTGGCGCCGGTGATCGCGACCAGCCTGCTCACGGCACGCAGCCGCCTCAGGCCGCGGCGGTCTTGGGCGCGTAGAGGCCGGCGAGGTAATTGGCCTTGGTGCGCGCGCGCGACAGCTTGCCCGACGAGGTCGTCGGCAGGCCCATGGTCGGCGGCACCAGCACGACGTCGCAATCGACCGCGACCGCCTCGCGCACGGCGCCGGCCACGTCGCGCGCCAGCGCCTGGCGCGCCTCCTCGCCCGACGACGCGCGCCAGCACCGCCACGACGACCCGCTCGCCGTCGCCGGTATCGACCGAGAAGGCCGCCGAATCGCCGTTCTTCACGACGCGCCTGCGCCTCGATCGCCCATTCGATGTCCTGCGGCCAGACGTTGCGGCCGTTGACGATGATCAGGTCCTTGGCGCGGCCGGTGACGACGATCTCGCCGTCCAGCGTGTAGCCGAGATCGCCGGTATCGAGCCAACCGTCGGCCGACAGCACCTCGCGCGTGGCCTCGGGCTCGCCGAAATAGCCCGGCATGATGCTCGGGCCCCTGACGAAGATGCGTCCCACCTCGCGGTCGGCCAGCACCTTGCCGTCCTCGTCGCGCACTTCCAGGCGATGGCCCGGCAGCACCTTGCCGCACAGCACGAAGCGGCGCGCGCGACGGTCATCGCTGGGATCGGCGGCCGGCTACGGCGCGCTGGCTGTCGGCGAGCGCGGCGCGATCGACCATGTCGGTGCGCACGCCCGTGCCATGCGGGCTGAAGGTGATGGCGAGGCAGACCTCGGCCATGCCGTAGCTCGGGATGAAGGCCGTGCGGTCGAAGCCCGCTGCGGCTCGAACGTCTCGGCGAAGCGGTCGAGCACGTCGGGCCGGATCATGTCGCCGCCGATGCCGGCGTGGCGCCAGCACGACAGGTCGAGATCGGCCGGCACCTGGCTGGCGCCGCGGCGCGTGGCGAGGTCGTAGCCGAAGCTCGGGCTGTAGGCGATGGTGCCGCGATTGCGCGAGATCAGGTTGAGCCACTGCATCGGCCGGCGCGCGAAGTCGCGCGGCGTCAGATAGTCGATCGAGAGCTGGCCGAGAGCGGCGCCATCAGGAAGCCGATCAGGCCCATGTCGTGATAGAGCGGCAGCCAGCTCGCGGCGCGGTCGCCGGCGACGACGTCGAGGCCGGCCGGCCCGGTCATGCCGGCGAGATTGGCCATCAAGGCGCGCCTGGGTGATCTGCACGCCGTGCGGATGGCGCGTGCTGCCCGAGGAGAACTGGATGTAGCAGAGGTCGGCCGGGCCGAGCGGCCGCAGGTCGACCGGCTTCTCCGGCAGCGCCTCGATCGCCGCCATGCCGCCATGCAGGCGGACGGCGGGGAATTCCGCGGCGGCGTCGGCGAGGAAGCCCGCCAGATCGTCGACGCCCGACCGCCGCCACCGCGCCCGAGGCGGCGAGCTGGCGGCGCAGCTGGTCGAGATAGGCGTCCTTGCCGCCGATCCCGACCGGGATCGAGACCGGCACCGGCAGCAGGCCGGCATACTGGGCGCCGAAGAAGGCGTCGAAGAAGCCCGGCCAGGTGTCGGCCGTGATCAGGATGCGCTCGCCGCGCGGCAAAGCCCGCGCCGATCAGCCGGCGGGCCGCGACATGGGCGCGCTCGCGGACCTCGCGCCATGGCAGGGCCGAAAGCATGCTCGCCCCGTGACACTATAGAAGGTGACCCCGGTCTGCCCCTGGCCGCGTAGTCCAGCATCTCGGGCACCGAGCCGGAAGTCGGCGCGGCGCAAGGCAAGCTGGCGAATTGCGGGTGGGCAGCGAGTTCATCGGGAGGGCCGGTCTCCTAGCAGAGGGGTGGGGCCCCTCAAGGCGCGGACCTGCGACGGGCTGGGCCAAGTTGACACACTCCGACCTCGGTAAGATAGTGCCCGACCCCCGCTCAACCCCGGTAAATCCGTTCCGGAGCCGTGGTCGAAGAGCGGGCATTTCTTTTGTGGAGGGTCTCGTGATTACGGCTGTTATGCCGACGTACGGTCGCAAGGACGTCGTGTTCGAACGCGGAGAGGGCAACTATCTCTACGCGACGGACGGCCGACGTTACTTGACTTTACCTCGGGCATCGCCGTGAACGCGCTGGGCCACTGCCATCCCGACCTGGTCAAGGCGCTGACCGAGCAGGGCCGAAGCTGTGGCACACCTCGAACCTGTTCCGCATCGGCAACGGCGAGAAGCTGGCCAAGCGGCTGGTCGAGAATTCGTTCGCCGACACCATGTTCTTCTGCAACTCCGGGCGCCGAGGCGATCGAGGGCGGCATCAAGCTGATCCGCAAGTATCAGTTCATGAACGGCCAGCCCAAGCGCTACAAGATCATCTGCTTCCAGGCGGCGTTCCACGGCCGCCTGCTGAACGCGCTCGCCGCCACCGGCAACGAGAAGTACCTCGAAGGCTTCGGCCCGCCGGCGCCCGGCTACAAGCACGCGCCGCTCAACAACACCAACGTCGTGCGCGACATGGTCGACGACGAGACCGCCGGCATCCTGGTCGAGCCGATCCAGGGCGAAGGCGGCATCCGCGCCACGACCACGCAGTTCCTCAAGGACCTGCGCGCGATCTGCGACGAGTTCGGCCTGCTGCTGTTCTACGACGAGATCCACACGGGTTTCGGCCGGACCGGCAAGATGTGGGGCTACGACTGGTCGGGCGTGAAGCCCGACGTCGCGGCGATCGCCAAGGGCATGGGCGGCGGCTTCCCGATCGGCGCCTTCATGGCGACCGAGAAGGCGGCGGTCGGCATGGTGCCGGGCACGCACGGCTCGACCTATGGCGGCAATCCGCTGGCCACCGGCGTCGCCAACGCCGTGCTCGACGTCATGCTGGCGCCCGGCTTCATCGACGGCGTGCGCGAGCGCGGCGAGTACCTCAAGGGCCAGCTCGAGGGCCTCGTGAAGAAGCATCCCAAGGTCTACGTCGAGCAGCGCGGCATGCGGCTTCCTGCAGGGCATGCAGTGCGCCGCCGCGGTGCCGGCGGGCGACATGGTCAACCGCCTGCAGTCGCTCGGACTGCTGGTGCCGCCGGCCGGCGAGAACGTGGTCCGCGTCTTCCCGGCGCTGATCGCCGACAAGGCCGCGCTCGACGAGGGCATCGACATCCTGAGCAAGGCCGCGCAGTCGTTCGAGGCCGCGCCAAGGCGCGCCGAGTAGACGCCATGGCGAGCACCGAAGCACTTCCTCGACCTCGACCAGGTCGATCCGAAGACGCTTCGCCAGATCCTCGATCGCGGCAAGGCGATGAAGAAGGCGCGCGCCAACGGCGGGCACGACAAGCCGTTGGCGCGGCAAGACGCTCGCCATGATCTTCGAGAAGCCCTCGACACGCACCCGCGTGTCGTTCGAGGTCGGCATGCGCGAGCTCGGCGGCCAGACGATCATGCTGGGCCGCACCGACACCCAGCTCGGCCGCGGCGAGACCATCGCCGACACCGCGCGCGTGCTGTAGCCGCTACGTCGACATCATCATGATGCGCACCACCGTCGAGGAGAAGCTCCTCGAGATGGCCAAGTACGCGACCGTGCCGGTGATCAACGGCCTCACCGACAAGACGCATCCCTGCCAGCTGATGGCCGACGTGATGACCTACGAGGAGCATCGCGGCCCCATCCAGGGCCAGGCGATCGCCTGGTCGGGCGACGGCAACAACATGGCGACGACGCTGGATCCACGCCGCCGTGCAGTTCGACTTCGAGCTGCGCGTCGCCTGCCCGCCCGAGCTCAAGCCGCCGGCCGACGTGCTGGCGTGGGCGGAGAAGTCGAAGGGCCGCATCACCATCGGCCACGATCCCGAGGCGATCGTGCGCGACGCCGACTGCGTCGTCACCGACACCTGGGTGTCGATGGGCGACGAGGATCCGCAGAGCCCGAGCGCGGCGCGACGGCACAACCTGCTGCGCGGCTACCAGGTCGACAAGCGCCTGATGGCGCAGGCCAAGACGGACGCCATCTTCATGCACTGCCTGCCGGCGCATCGCGGCGAGGAGGTCACCGCCGAGGTGATCGACGGGCCGCAGTCGGTGGTGTTCGACGAGGCGGAGAACCGCCTGCACGCGCAGAAGAGCATCCTCGCCTGGTGCCTGTCATGAGGGCGCGTCGTGAGGACGGCTTCAGCGCCGTCGGAGGTCCAACCGCTTCCGACCCGAAAGCGACCGATGGGACCGCGCCCTGCCCTTCCAGCTCGATGCGCTGGGCGTACGCGGCCGCCTGGTGCGGCTCGGACCGTCGCTCGACGCCATCATCGAGCGCCACGGCTATCCGCTGGCCGTGGCGCGGCCGCTCGCCGAGGCGATGGTGCTGTGCGCGGCGCTGGCGACGTCGCTGAAATACGACGGCATCTTCACCCTGCAGATCTGCGGGCGACGGGCCGATCCGGCTGCTGGTCACCGACCTCACCACCGACGGCGCGCTGCGCGGCTATGCCCAGTTCGATTCCTGGAAGCTCGCGGTGGCGCTGGGCGCGGCAATCGCGACGCGCCGGAAGGCTACGTGCCGCAAGCTGTTCGGCCAGGGCCGGCTCGCCTTCACCGTCGACCAGGGCCAGCACACCCAGCGCTACCAGGGCGTGGTGCCGCTGGAGGGCGCCACGCTCGCCGACTGCGCCCACACCTATTTCCGCCAGTCCGAGCAGCTGCCGACCGGCATCAAGATCGCGGCCCGGCGCGACGCGACGGGCGGCACGCGGCCACTGGCGGGCGCGCGGCGCTGATGGTGCAGCAGATGCCGGAGTTCGACGCCGGCCGCATCGATGTCGATCGCCGAGCAGCGCGAGGACGACTGGCGCAAGGCGGTGATCCTGATGGCCTCGGCGACCGAGGCCGAGATGCTCGATCCCAGGCCTGCCGGCACCACCCTGCTGCTACCGGCTGTTCCACGCCGAGCAGCCGCGCGCTGTTCGACCGCCGGCCGTTCAGCGCGCGCTGCCGCTGCAGCCGCGAGCGCATCGACCGCGTGCTGCGCTCGATCAAGCGCGAGGAACTCGCCGACCTGCGCGATCCGAGCGGTCGCGTGGTCGTGAAGTGCGAGTTCTGCTCGACCGAATACGCTTACGACGACCGCGACCTCGACCGGATCTACGCCTCGGCGGCGTGAAAAGCGCGAATGGCATGGGCGTGCAACGCGCACCATCGTGCTTGACGGAGACACCATGAGACAGACAGCCCGCTCGAGCCGCCTTGGCCTTCGCCCTTTCGTTGATTGCCGGCGCAGCCTTCGCCCAGAGCCATCTGCGCATCGGGCTGGGCGACGATCCGGACGCGCTCGATCCCACCCTGTCGCGCTTCTACACCACGCCGCATCGTCTTCGCCGCGCTCTGCGACAAGCTGTTCGACATCGACGAGAAGGCCGAACATCGTGCCGCAGCTCGCGCTCGGCCACGAGACCTCGGCCGACGGCAAGACGGTCACCATCAAGCTGCGGCCCGGCGTGAAGTTCCACGACGGCGAGCCGTTCGACGCCGACGGCCGCCAAGTACAGCCTCGACCGGCACCTCAACATGAAGGGCTCGTTCCGCAAGCCCGAGCTCGCCGCCGGTCGACAGCGTCGAGGTGGTCGATCCGCTGACCGTCAAGCTCAACCTCAAGCAGCCCTTCTCGCCGCTGCTCGCCCAGCTCACCGACCGCGCCGGCATGATGGTCTCGCCCAAGGCGGCCGAGGCGGCGGGCGACAAGTTCGGCGCTGAAGCCGGTCTGCGCCGGCCCCTACAAGTTCGTCGAGCGCGTCCCGCAGGACCGCATCGTGGTCGAGAAGTTCGCCGACTACTGGAACAAGGACCACGTCTTCATCGACAAGATCACCTACCTGCCGATCGTCGACAGCACGGTGCGGCTGGCCAACCTGCAGGTCGGGCGGCCTCGACATGATGGAGCGCGTGCTGGCGACCGACATCAAGACGGTGCGCGACGATCCCAAGCTCAAGCTCAGCAAGGCGGTGTCGCTCGGCTTCTTCGGCCATGCTGATCAACGTCGCCAACGGGCCCAAGGCCGACAATCCGCTGGGCAAGGATGCCCGCGTGCGCCGCGCCCTCGAGCTCGCGATCGACCGCGAGGCCCTGAACCAGGTGGTGTTCAACGGCGAGTTCGTGCCGGGCAACCAGTGGGTCAACCCGCAGAGCCCGTACTACCAGCAGGCCTTCCCGATCCCCAAGCGCGACATCGCCAAGGCCAAGGCGCTGCTGAAGGAGGCCGGCGTCACGGGCCGGCTTACGATCGACTTCATGGTCGGCAACAGCCCGGAGACCCGCGCCGTCGCCGAGGTCCTGCAGTCGATGGCGGCCGAGGCCGGCTTCGATCTCAAGATCCGCGTCGTCGAGGTCGGCGACCGCGCTCAAGCCGGCCGAGGACGGCGACTTCCAGCTCTACGAGAACAACTGGAGCGGCCGCATCGATCCCGACGGCAATACGGTCATCTACCAGACCTGCGGCTCGCCGCTGAACACGGGCCGCTACTGCGACAAGGAGATCGACGCCTGGCACCGCGAGGCGCGGGCCGCCAGCGACCTCGCCGACGCGCAAGGCGGTCTACGAGAAGATCACCGCCAAGTTCCTGGCCGAGGGCTGGATGATCTATCTCTTCCATCCGCAATACCTGATCGCGCACACCGACGCGGCTGGAGAATTTCAAGCCGATGCCCGACGGCCTGATCCGCGTGATGGACGTGCGGCTGAAATGCGCTGGAGCGCGCCTCCAGGCCGCTCATGAAGTTTGACTGCGGGCTCGACGCCCGCCTCATTCTAAGCTGGCGAGACGCCCGCGGTCCGGCTGACGGACTGAGTCGCGCCCCAGCCGCAGGCCCACTCCACCATGCGCCGCATGAAGGCCTTCGCAGGCGTCGATCTGCGAGGCGAGGAGGTACTCGTTGGGCTGGTGCGCCTGGGCGATGTCGCCCGGCCCGCACACCACGGTCGGCACGCCGAGCGTCTTGCGGAAGATGCCGGCCTCGGTGCCGTAGACCACGCTGCCCACGGTGTTCGAGCCCGACCAGGTTCGCGGCCAGCGCCTTGGCCTCGTCGTTGCCCTCGGGCGAGAAGGCCGGCGTCGAGGAGCGCAGCACGGTGTCGATCGTCGCCGCCGGATGCTTGGCCTTCATCTTGGGCAGCAGCTCGTCCTTCCAGCCATTCGCATGGCGCGCTTGCCCAGCGCCGTCGATCGGCTCGGTCGGGCAGCTCGCGATAGCCCCACAGCACCTCGCACTCGCGCGCCAGGATGTTGCCGGCGGTGCCGCCGACGATGGTGCCGACGTTGAAGGTCGCGGCCGGCCGGCATGAACTCGCTGTTCTTGGGCGCCTTGGCCTCGAGCTCGTCCTGCACCTGGTTGAGGTAGTGGATGAACTCGCCGGCGAAGTGGATGGCGCTGACGCCGAGATGGGTCATCGAGGAATGCGCCTCGAAGCCGGTGAACTTGGTGATGTAGATCTGCGCGCCCTTGTGGGCGTGGACCACCGTCATCATGGTCGGCTCGCCGATGATGATGGCGCGCGGGCGCGGCACTTCGCTCGCCATGGCGGGCGGCCAGCGCATGGGCGCCGATGCAGCCGACCTCCTCGTCGTAGGACAGCGCGAAGTGGATCGGCTGCTTGAGCTGGCGCCTTCTGGAACTCGCGGCAGCATCGCGAGCGCGATGGCGTAGAACGCCTTCATGTCGCAGGTGCCGCGGCCGTAGTACTTGCCGTCCTTCGAGCGTCAGCGTCCACGGATCGGTGTCCCAGGGCTGGCCGTCGACCGGCACGACGTCGGTGTGGCCGCGACAGCACCACGCCGTCCTTCACGTTGGGCCCGACGGTGGCGAACAGGTTGGCCTTCTTGCCGTCCTCGCTCGGCACCAGCTTCGACGCCGACGCCGTGCCCTTCGAGATAGCCCTGAACGTACTCGATCAGCGCCAGGTTGGAATTGCGCGAGGTGGTGTCGAACGCCACGAGACGGCGCAGCATTTCGACTGAGTCGACGATCTCTCCGGCCATGACGAACTCAACTGCCTGACTCAGACTAGACGTGCGACCGATCATGGTCAGGAACTCGCGGCGCGTCTCGCCATTGTCGCGGAAGGCGCCCAGCATGCGGCTGGTCACCATGGTGACGTCGGACTTGTGCACGCCGCGCGTGGTCATGCACTGGTGCGCCGCCTCGATGACGACGGCGACGCCGCGCGGCTGCAGCACTTCCTGCAGCGTGTTGGCGATCTGCGCCGTCAGCTTCTCCTGGATCTGCAGGCGGTGGGCGTAAGGCGTCGACGACGCGGGCGAGCTTGCTGATGCCGACGACGCGCTTGTCGGGCAGGTAGCCGATATGGACCTTGCCGATGATCGGCACCATGTGGTGCTCGCAGTGCGATCTCGAGGCGGATGTCGCGCAGCACCACGACCTCGTCGTAGCCCTCGACCTCCTCGAAGGTCCGCTGCAGCATGTCGCTCGGATCCTGGTCGTAGCCGGCGAAGAATTCCTCGTAGGAGCGCACGACGCGGTCGGGCGTGCCGAGCAGGCCCTCGCGGTCGGGATCGTCGCCGGCCCAGCGGATCAGCGTGCGCACCGCGGCCTCCGCCTCCTCGCGCGAGGGGCGCGTCGAGGCCGGTGGCGAGCGAGACCATCTCGCCCTTCTTCAGCATCCTGTTCATCGTCGTCTCTCCCTCACGTCTGAGCCGGTCAGCTGCTGTCGCGTGCCGCCGGCGTGTCGAGCGAGAATGTCGGGATCTCGATGTCGAAATTCTCGCCGGTCTCGCTCACCATCTGGTAGGTGCCGCCCATGAAGCCCGAGGGCGTGGAGAGCGGCGTGCCCGAAGTGTACTCGAACACCTCGCCCGGGCGCAGCAGCGGCGTCTTGCCGACCACGCCCGGTCCCTCTGACCTCCTGCAGGCGGCCGAGCGCGTCGGTGATCTTCCAGTGACGGCTGCGCAACTGCACCGCGACATCGCCCTTGTTCTCGATGCGGACTTGATAGGCCCAGACGATACTGGCGACTTCGCCGGATCGCGACTGGTCAGGCAGATATTGCGGCCTGACGGTGACGCTGAATGGCACGGGGTAGTGGCGGTGTACATCGCTACGATGAGTTCCCTGAGGCCCCGTGACATGGGATCTTTCCGCGCCAAAAGGTCAAATCCGGCAAGGCGCCGCGATCTATAGCCAGCGCGGATCGGCGGTGAAGTCGATGGTGAGCCAGCGCTGCGGGCCCTCGCCGCCGATCGCCTCGGCGATCTCGCGGCGGATCGCGTCGACGGTCGCGACATTGTCGAGCCGCATGCCGGTCGGCACCGCGACATGGATCTCGATGAACTGCGCGCGGCCGACCTTGGCGACGTAGCTCGTGATAGGTCTTGAAGCCGTGACGGGCGACGATGCGCTCCATGACGCTGCGTGCACATGGCGCGTCGAGTTCGGGCGGCGTGATCAGCAGGATCTCGCTGCAGCGCCTTGCGCACGGTGCGGATCGGCACGAACACCAGGCAGAGCGTCAGCACGGCCAGCACGACGCGGATCGGCATAGGGCGTCAGATAGTCGCCATACGCGCGTGCCGTCCGAGCGACCAGGCGATGGCGAAGGCGACCAGCAGCGCCGAGGTGATGGCCGCCGACATCAGCCAGCTCTGCGCGTCGAGCCGCACGAAGTCCGAGCGCGATGCGCCGGTTGGCGCGGCTGCTCGTAGAAGATACATGCCGAAGCACACGACGGCAGACGATCACGGCGTAGGCGATCGCCCAGTCGAAGTCGAGCTGCCGGCCGCCGGCCAGCAGGCTGTCGACGGCGTTCAGGAAGGCATAGAAGCAGAGCAGCATCAGCGTGCCGCCGTTGAAGGCCAGCACCATGGGCTCGATGTGCCAGTAGCCGAACTGGAAGCGCCGGTTGTTGCTCTCGCGCGTGACCAGCCGCGACACGAACAGCGCCAGGCCCGACATCGCGGCATCGATGGCGGCGAACACGCCGTCGAACATGATCGACAGCGAGCCCGACAGCAGCCCGAACAGCACGCCGAACAGCGAGACGACCACCGGTCACGCCGATCGAGAGTCTGCAGGAGTCCTTCTGTTCCGCAGCCCGCCTGCGGCATGCCGCAGGTTAGCGCATCCGACCGGTGCACGACGCAGCCGGTCAGATCGGAAAGATCAGGCAGGTCGTGGTGCCGTGCGCGAGCAGCTTGCCTGGCGCGTCGTACAGCTGGCCTTCCGGACGTGCGCGATGCGCGAGCCGACATTGATCACCTTGCCCTCGGCCTGCTGACCGGCGCCGGTCTTGTCGGTCATGGCGCGCACGTAGTTCACCTTGATCTCGACCGTGGTGTAGCCGATGCCGGCCTTGCAGCGTGGTGTGGATGCAGCAGCCCATCACCGAATCGAGCAGCGTGGCGGCGATGCCGCCATGCACGCTGCCCAGCGGATTGTAGTGGTCGTAGACCGGCGGTCGTAGGCGAAGCACCGACGCGGCCGAGCTCGACCTTCGGTCATCCAGAAGCCCAGCACCTTGGCAGATCGGCGGCGCCGGCAAGCGGCCCTCCACCAGGCCCGTGAACAGGTCAGGCCGTCCATGGTGCGCGCCTGTTCGAGCGGCACCACGCCGAAGCCCGCCTCGGCGCGTTCATCGTCGTCTCCATCTGCTATTTGCGTGCATATACACATTGAGCCTTTGCCGGCGCAAGCGCAGGGACGTAGTCTTGCCGCCATGTCCGGCCACGCCCCGCTCCGCCTGTCGCCCGCCGAATGCACCTGCTTTCGCATCGCGCGGCGCGGCGCGGCGCGTGACCCAGATCTACAGCCGGCACCTCGCGCCGACCGGCCTGAAGATCTCGCAATTCTCCGCTGCTGGGCTTCGTGACGCGCGCGAGGGCCGATCACGATCGGCCGGCTGTCGCGATCTGCTGGCGACCGACCGCACGACCGCTGACGCGCAACCTGCGCCCGCTGCTTGCACGGCGGCCTGATCGAGCGCGCCGCCGTCGGGCGACAAGCGCCGGCCACGAGCTGGTGGCGACGCCGGCCGGCCGCGCGCTGTTCAAGCGCGCCCTGCCGCTGTGGGTCGGCCGCCGAGCAGGAGGTGCGCGCGCGCGATGGGCGCCAGGCTCACCGCCGACCTGCACGGCGCGCTCGACCGCTCGATGGAGAAGCTCGCGGCGCTTTAGACCCAGATGTTGGCGTCGAAGAAGCCGTATTCCAGCTCCATGGCGCGCGGCGGTAGTTGGCGCGCACGGCGTCGCTGTCGGTCGGCATGCCGGTCGAGCAGCGCCTCCAGCCGCACCGCCAGCGCCTCGAAGCCGGGATCGGCGTAGGTCTTGACCCAGTCGGCGTAGAGCGGCGCCACCTCGCTGGCCGGCCAGCGACTGGCCGAGGAAGGCGTAGAGCCGCATGCAGGGCGTCATGGCCGGCGATCGTCTCGCCGAGCTCGCCGCGCCGCGGCGTGCCCAGCAGGAAATCGACATAGGCGCTGCGTGGCGGCGATCGGCGTCACGCCGGTCGAGCGTCGACCTGCCAGCGCTCGGCATAGCTCTTGTGCAGCTTCGAGTTCCTCGAGCACGCCCGCGATCAGCTCGGCGAAGCCGTAGAGATCCTCGCGCGACGTGCCGTTGGCCAGGCAGAAGGCATAGGCGCGGGCGAAGGCCTCGAGGAAATAGGCGTCCTGCGCCACGTAGCCCTTGAAGCTGTCGATCGGCAGCGAGCCGTCGCCCAGGCCGCGCACGAAGCGGTGCGCCAGGATGCGCTCGGCCCAGTCGCGCGTTGGCCTCCCACAGAGTGCGCGCGCCAGCGACACGGCAGCTGCGTCAGCCGCCGAGCGCCTGCACCAGGTCGGCGATGATGTCGTCGACATCCTCGAGGCCGACCGAGATGCGCACGGTGCCGTCGCCGATGCCGAGCTTGGCGCGCTCCTCGGCGCCGATGCGCATGTGCGTCGTGGTCGCGGGATGGGTGACCAGGCTCTTGGCGTCGCCGAGATTGTTGGAGATGTCGATCAGCTTCAGCCGGTTCAGCGTCTCGAACGCCGCCCACTTGCCGGCCTTGAGGTCGAAGGTGACGACGCCGCCCGCGCCCGACATCTGCTTCATGGCGAGCTTGTGCTGCGGATGGTCGCTGCGGCCGGGATAGAGCACGCGCGCCGATCGGCGGGATGGCCGGCCAGCGCGTCGGCCACGCGCGCGGGCGTTGGCGCAGTGGCGGTCGATGCGCAGGCCCAGCGTCTCCATGCCCTTGACCAGCACCCAGGCGTTGAACGGGCTGAGCGAGGGGCCGGTGTTGCGGATGATGGGCTGCAGCTTCTCGAGGATGAACTCCTTGGAGCCCAGCACCGCGCCGCCGAGCGTGCGGCCCTGGCCGTCGATGTACTTGGTGGCGGAGTGCACGACGATGTCGGCGCCCCATTCGAGCGGCCGCTGCAGCATCGGCGTGGCGAAGGCGTTGTCGAGCACGACCTTGGCGCCGGCCTTGTGCGCCATGTCGCACACCGCCTTGATGTCGACGATGTCGAGCATCGGGTTGGACGGCGATCTGAACAGCACGGCCTGCGCCGGCTTGGACAGCGCCTTCTCCCACTGCTCAGAGATCGCCGCCGTCGACGAACTCGCCCTGGATGCCGTACTTGGGCAGCAGGTCGGCGACGATGTAGTGGCACGAGCCGAAGAGCTGGCGCGCCGCGACGATGCGATCGCCCGACCTTCAGGAGCGCCAGCAGGGCGAAGAACACCGCCGACATGCCGGTCGAGGTGGCGCGACAGGCCTCGGCGCCTTCGAGCGCGGCCAGCCGGTTCTCGAACATGGCTGACGGTGGGATTGCCGAAGCGCGAATACTGGTAAGTGCGCTGCTCGCCCTTGAAGGTCGCCTTCGGCCTCCTCGGCGCTCTGCGTAGGCGTAGCCTGACGTGAGGTACAGCGCCTCCGACGTCTCGTCGAAGTTGCTGCGCAACTGGCCGCCGCGCACGGCGCGCGTCTGCGGCCGCCACGTCGATTGATCGGCACGCGCCTTCTTGCTCGGGATCGATCCGTCCATTGCCCTCTCCTCGCGTCCGCGCCTCGTCAGAAGACGCGCAACGAAAAAGCCCCCGACCTGAAGGACGGGGGCTTTTGCGAGCACCTCCGACCTTTAGCGATGTTTAACGTGGTCGCAAGCCGGTCGGCTCAAATCTCCACGGTGGCGTCTCTATACAGGCAGAAGCGAGCCGCCGCGCATGCGGCTCCAAGCGTGCCTTCGTGCTGCCGTAGTGCTGCCAGCGCCTGCTCGCGCAGCTTGCTCGAGCGTGATGCGCGAGGTCAGCGCCTCGGGGTCGGTCTTGACATGGATGATCGCGGGCTTGCCGGCCGCGAGCGCGCGCTCGAAGGCCGCGGCGAAGTCGGCGGTCTTCTCGACCGTCTCGCCATGGCCGCCGAAGGCGCGGGCGTAGGCGGCGAAGTCCGGGTTCTGAGCTCGGTGCCGTGCACGCGCGTCGGATACTCGCGCTCCTGGTGCATGCGGATCGTGCCGTACATGCCGTTGTCGACGACCGACGATCACGATGTTGGCGCCGTGCTGCACGGCGGTCGCGAACTCCTGGCCGTTCATCAGGAAGCAGCCGTCGCCGGCGAACGACACGACCATGCGGTTGGGCTGCGGCGATCTTGGCCGCGACCGCCGCCGGCACGCCGTAGCCCATGGCGCCGCTGGTCGGCGCGAGCTGGGTCTCGAAGCCGCGATACTGGAAGAAGCGGTGCAGGAAGGCCGCGTAGTTGCCGGCGCCGTTGGTGACGATCGCATCGTCGGGCAGGCGCTTGTTCAGCCAGGCGACGACCTCGCCCATGTTGACCGCGCCGGGCAGCTGGCCGGGCTCGATGTTGTCGAGGTAATCGGCGCGCGCGGCCTGCGGCGTCTGGCCTTCCAGCGCGTGCCGTCGACCGGCTTCATCGCCCTGGCCGCGGCGGCGAAGTTCGCCATGCCGCTGTTGATCGGCAGCGTCGCCTGGTAGACGCGGCCGAGCTCCTCGGCGCCGGCATGGACGTGCACCAGCTTCTGCTTGGGCACCGGCAGGTCGAACAGCGTGTAGCCGCCGGTCGTCGCCTCGCCGAGCCGCGGCCCGACGGCGACGATGCAGATCGCAGTCCTTCAGGCGCTTGCCGAGCGCCGGATTCGACGCCGATGCCGAGGTCGCCGACGATAGTTGGGATGGCGGTTGTCGAACAGGTCCTGGTTGCGGAACGCAGTCGCGACCGGCAGGCCGTTGGCCTCGACGAAGGCGCTGGATGTCGGCGCAGGCCTCGGCGCTCCAGCCGCCGCCGCCCAGGATCACCATCGGCCGCTGCGCCTGCGTCGAGCAGCTCGCGCAGCGTCGCCATGTCGTCGGCCGACGGCGCGCCGCGCGCGATCTTGTAGGGGCCGGCGTCGGCGACCTCGACCTCGTCGGTCAGCATGTCCTCGGGCAGCGCGAGCACGACCGGCCCCGGCCGGCCGTTCAGCGCGCGATGGAAGGCCTGGCTCACCAGCTCGGGAATGCGGCGCGCGTCGCTCGATCTGGGCCACCCACTTGGCCATCTGGCCGAACATGCGGCGGTAGTCGATCTCCTGGAACGCCTCGCGGTCGGCGGTCTCGCGCGCCACCTGGCCGACCAGCAGGATCATGGGCGTCGAATCCTGGAAGCCGGTATGCAAGCCGATGCTGGCGTTGGTGGCGCCCGGCCCGCGGGTCACGAAGCAGATGCCGGGCTTGCCGGTCAGCTTGCCGTAGGCCTCGGCCATGTTGGCCGCGCCGCCTTCCTGGCGGCAGATGACGTAGCGGATCGAGTTGCGCTGGGCGTAGAGCGCGTCGAGCGCGCGCGAGGTAGCTCTCGCCGGGCACGCCGAAGATCGTGTCGGTGCCGTGAATGCGCAGCTGATCGATCAGGACCTGCGCGCCACTGCGGCGCGGATGCGAGGTCGGTCATGATTTTTCCTTTACTTCGTGGGTGAGAACGAGGTCGGCACCAATATCTTGTTGTTCATGTGCTTCATGAATTCTCGGCTCTTCTGCAAATAGGCCTGCCATGCGGGGTCGGCGGCCATCGCGGCGCGGCGCTTGGTGCGGTCGGCGAGATCTTCGTAGCGCCCAGATATGCACGATCTCGTTCACGTTGCCGACCTCGGTCGTGAAATAGCCGACGAGATTGCCGAGATGCTTCTTCTGCACCGGCAGGCCCTCCTTTTCGTAGAGCGCGAGAAAGTCGCGCAGCCGGCCGGGCTGCAGCTCGTAGGTGCGATGGTCGACGATCATGGCGCGTCTCTCCAATTTCCGTCGGCGATTGTGTGACCTGGCCGGACGCGATCTCAACCCTTGCGGCGGCGGTGGACTCAGCCGCTGAATCAGCGCATAAGTGCTGCATTGCGACACTGGCCGACGAGCATCATCATGAGTCTCGGCACAGTCGCGGAGCGCGATACCGGTCAACGTCTTTCCGTGAGCTTCTTGGTCATCTGTCAAATGTCGATCGAAACGCTTGGACCCAGTCGTCCAGCAAGCGCGCGCCGGACTCCGCTCTATCCTTCCTCCAGCCCCGAGCCTTGAATGAGTCGTAAATTGTTTGTGGGCAATCTGCCCTATTCGGTCACGTCTGAGCGTCTGCAAGAAGCCTTCTCTCAGTTCGGCACCGTTACCTCTTCGAAAGTGATCGTGGATCGCGAGACCGGCCGCAGCCGCGGCTTCGCCTTCCTCGAGATGGAAACCGATGATCAGAGGCGCCGCGGCCGATGCAGGCCATGAACGGCGCGTTGCTCGACGGCCGCTCGATCGCGCGTCCGTGAAGCCGTCGAGCGTCAGCCCGGCGGCGGCGGTGGTGGCTTGGCGGCGGCGGTGGCGGCGGTGGCCGCGATGGCGGCGGCTTCCGTCCGCGCGGCCCGCGTCCGCCCTATGGCGGCGGCGGTGGTGGTGGCCGGCGGTGGCGGCGGCGGCTGGCGGCGGCGGTGGCGGTGGCTATCGCGGCGGCGGTGGTGGCGGCGGCTGCGGCGGTGGCGGCGGTGGCGGCGTCGGCGGCGGTGGCGGCGCGGCGGTTATCGCGGCGCGCCTCGGCTCCGGCGATGGCGGCCCGATGCGCGACCGGCGCGCCGATTTCTCCGGCGGCTCCGCCGCGCAGGTGGCTTCGACGGCGGCGGCGGCGCCGAAGTCGCCCGGCCGCGCGTCGCGCACGGCGCGGTGCGCCCGACCAGCCGCGGCGCGAACGCGACTACGAGCCGCGCAAGCGCGGCTTCGACGACGATCAATAGGCCGTCGAAGCGACGGTCCTGAACGGAAACGCCGGAGGTTTCCTCCGGCGTTTTTGTTTGCCGGCCGACGCCGGTGCTATGCTGCTGACGCGCGCTCGCAGGAGGCGGGCATGAAGCGACGGACCGCGCTTGTAGGCTCCCTGGCGGCACTGGCTGCGCGACGTCGGCCAAGGCGGCCGACATGCCGGTCGACCTGCAGCTCGTGCTGGCGGTCGACGTCTCGCGATCGATCGACGAGGTCGAGGCCGAGCTGCAGCGCCGCGGCTACATCGAGGCGCTGACCAACGAGCGCGTCGATCGACGCCATCCTGTCCGGCGAGAACAGGCGCATCGCGCTCTGCTACACCGAATGGGCGGGCACGCACTACCAGAGTGGTGGTGATCGACTGGACGGTGATCGACAGCGCCACGCCGCGCGCCGCTTTCGCCGAGAAGCTCGCCGAGGCGCCGCGCACGTCGCAGAGCTGGACCGCGGTCGGCGCCGCGCTGGCCCATCGCCGCGCAGCGCTTCGAGAATTCAGGCTTCGCCTCCAAGCGCGCGCGTCATCGACATCTCGGGCGACGGCCGCACCAACGACGGGCCGCCGGCCGAGCTGGTGCGCGACAAGCTGCGTCGCGCAGGGCATCGTGATCAACGGCCTGCCGGTGATGATGAACCGCACCAACTTCGGCCGCCCGCCCGACCTCGACGCTCGACAAGTACTACGAGGAGAACGTCATCGGCGGCGCGGGCTCGTTCATGATCGTGGCCGACAACTTCGACCAGTTCGGCCGCGCCGTGCGCGCCAAGCTGGTGCGCGAGATCTCCGGCATCGACGCTGGCACCTCCGACCCGGCTGCCCGGCGCTGATCCCGCAGCTCTCCGGCAATTTCTCATGGCCGCTGGAAGCCGGAGGCGCGCAGCATCATCGCGAGCCGCGACGACATGTCTGCGCGAACGGAGCGTTCGTTGATGCTGGCCAACGACCCGGTAACCCAGGCGCGGATCGACCTGACGACGGCGCTGCGGGCGGCCGCGCGCATGGCCTGAACGAGGGCGTGTGCAATCACTTCAGCATGACCGTGCCCGGCCGCGAGGAGCTGTTCCTGGTCAATCCGCAGGGCCTGCACTGGTCGGAGATCACGCCGTCCGACCTGGTGATGGCCGACGGCGACGGCAACATCGTCGAGGGCAAGTACCCGGTCGAGGCGAGCGCCTTCTTCATCCACGGCCGCATCCATGCCGGCAACCCGCGCGCCAAGGTGGTGCTGCACACCCACATGCCGTACGCCACGGTGCTGACCTCGATCCGCGACGGCCGCATCGAGATGTGCACCCAGAACGCCTTCCGCTACTGGAACCGCATCGCCTACGACGAGACCTATGCCGGCGTGGCACTGTCAACGCGAGGAAGGCGACCGCATGTGCCGCGCCATGGGCGACAAGGACATCCTGTTCCTGCGCAACCACGGCATCATCGTCGCCGGCCCGACCGTCGCGCAGGCCTACGACGACCTCTACTATCTCGAGCGGACGGCGATGGTGCAGGTGCTGGCGATGCAGACCGGCCGGCCGCTGCACAATATCGACGCGGCGCTGGCCGAGCACACGGCCAGACCAGATCGCGGGCGGGGCCGCAGCAGGCCATCCTGCATTTCGAATCGCTGAAGCGCCTGCTCGACCGGGACGAGCCCGGCTGGCGCACGCTGGCGGCAACCTGACGGATACGGGGCACCATGCATTTCGCGGCGCACATCGCGGCCACGCTTGCCGGCTTCTCGGCGCTCATCGTGGCGCTGCCCGTCCTGGCGCAAGGCAGCATGGTCCCAGGCGTCAGCCAGGGTCCCAAGCTGGGCGAGATGGAGGTCAAGGCCTACCAGAAGATCCCCAAGAACAAGATCGCGGTCCAGCTCACCTCCGACACCCACCTGTCGCGCGAACTGCGCCGCCAGGTGATGGTCCGCCTGTCCCAGCGCGGCAACGAGGTCGGCTTCAGCGGCGGCAACGTCATGCGCATGGACGTGAGCTACTTCGATCTTCTGGGCGGCAACGACCGCAGTACCGGCACGATCGGCGGCCAGCCCGACTACGCGCCGCCGGGCTCCAACCCGCGCGATGGCGCCGCCCGCAACCCAGTCGGCCGGCGCGACGGGCTGACGCGCGCTCGACGGCGTGCCCGACCCTGCGCATCACGCTCACGCTCTATGCGACCGAGGGCGGCAAGGTGCTGTGGACGGCGACGGGATCCTGCATCGATGCAGGCCGACAAGTCCGCAGCGTGCCGGTCAAGGCCATCATCAACCGCATCTTCGACCGCGCCGACACGAACAGCGTCGGCGATGCCGGCTGCCCTGCCGATTGTAACTGGAGGAAATCGTCTCATGCCGCGTCTGGCCCGCTCGACCTCAACAAGCTCACGCCCGAACAGAAGAAGGTGGCCGACGCGATCGTCGCCGGTCCGCGCGGCGCGCCTGCGCGGGCCGTTCGAGCCCTGGCTAGCAATACGTAACCGGAACGCTACA
>ERZ1370068.10893-contig-9552_pt1 | contig 39904 bp, 66 predicted proteins | sample MGYA00561227_ERZ1370068 | MGnify/ENA primary metagenome ERZ1370068 (study PRJEB38410, sample SAMEA6850437) | metagenome | study: Metagenomic assessment of the ecological functions of the soil: analysis of the soil microbiota associated with the... | reverse complement strand
CTACGTATTGCTTGGCCTGTGTGGCTGACGAGCCCGTATCGGCCCTGGACGTCTCGATTCAGGCGCAGATCGTCAACCCGATGCAGGATCTTCAGACCCGCTATGGCCTGACGTACCTCTTCATTTCCACGGCCTGCCTGTTGGTGGAACATATCAGTGACCGCATCGGCGTGATGTATCTGGGCCGCTTGGTGGAGACAGTTGACTAAGCGCCGAGATCTGCCGCCATCCGCTGCACCCGTCACGCAGATTCTGCTCTCATCGGTTCCGAGCCCCGATCCCGGGATGAAACGGGAGAAGAGGATCCTTGCCGGTGACGTGCCCAGCCCGGTGAATCCTCTCCAGCCGGATGTCGTTTCCACACCTGATGTCCTAGTGATGGACCGTTGCAAGGTTGAAGAACCCCAAGAAATCCGTGTCTCGGCGACCCACCGGGTTTGGTGCCATCTGGTGGAGGCAGCCGTCATTGACCCGAGACAGTGAGCGCGTTTAGAGTTCCGCCTTCAAGCGGCCGTCTTCACAAAACGGCCGCAAGCTGAAGCTTGAACTCTAAACCCGCAGGAGACCGATTGCATTTCGAACTCATTACCACCGATCCCAACACCCAAGCGCGTCGGGGCAAGATCACGACAGACCATGGCAGAAATCGCTACTCCGGTGTTCATGCCCAGTCGGGAACTGCGGGTACGGTCAAGGCAATTAGCCCAGCAAGAACTTGAAGACGCTGGGCGCCGAGATCATCCTTGGGAACACCTCACCACCTCTATCTTCGGCCCGGACATCAGCTCAGTTCACGAACTGGGTGGATTGCATCGCTTCATCTCCTGGGATCGCCCGATGCTCGCCGACAGCGGGGGATTTCAGGTATTCAGCCACAGCGAGTTGCGGCGCATCTCTGAAGACGCAGTGTCGCATTTCGGTCCCATCTTGACGGCTCGCCCTCATTTCTCTCACCTGAGAAAGCGGTTGAGATTCAACAGGCCCTGGGCGCCGACATCATCATGGCATTCGATGAGTGCACCCCCTATCCAGCGGACTTTCTCGTAGCTAGGGATTCCATGGAACGTACCTTGCGCTGGGCCGGATCGATGCAAGCGCGCGTTCGAGTCCGGAATTAGGAAGTGGCACACGACCCGCAATGGCTCTTTGGCATTGGGCAGGGAGGCATCTACCCGGAACTGAGGCACGAATGCCTGAGACCGTCTCATAGATCTCGAATTTCCGGGTATGCGATCGGTGGGCTCTCGGTGGGCAGCCGAAACCGGTAATGCTTTCCGTAGTCGCGCGAAAGCGCCCGGCGGATGCCTGCAAACAAGCCGCGCTATTTGATGGGTGTGGGGAACAAGCCGCTGGATCTAGTGGAATGCATCGCGCTGGGAGTGGACATGTTTGATTGTGTCATGCCCACGCCACGCTCGCAACGGGTGGCTCTTCACTCCCGTCAGGCCACATTGTGATCAAGAATGCACGCTTCGCGCGATGAGCAAACCCGTGGACGAGGCCTGCCCATGCGGGGTTTGCCGGAACTACAGCCGCGCCTATCTCGCGACATTTGTTTCTTGTCGAACGAGATTCTTTCTGCGATGCTGAACACGCATCATAATCTCTACTTTTATCTTGACACCCTCAGACAGATTAGGGATGCTATCGCGTCCCACAGGTTTCTAAATTACATAATGGAGTTCAGAGCCAAGCAAGAAATAGGGTAGGGTCGTTGAGGCGCGCATCCTAGGCCGCAGCCTCACGCGTGTTGTCTTCATAATAACTCACAATCCTAAATTGAGACAGCTCCATGGTTCAACACCCGGCTCTGCTTAGGTAGCGAGTCGGCCGTTTAGATTGCCCTGATCTTCCAAGTTCACACACTAACATTAAAACGCAATATTCAGCGGTGCGGAGGCATGTTTGATGTCTTCTCTGGCGCTCTTGGCGGCCAATGGTCAGCCGAGCCCTGCATTTGTTCAGCCCCTGATTTTTCTGGCCATCGGGCTGATCTTTTATTTCATAGTCTTTCTTCCGCAACAAGAAGCGCCAAAGCTCTTCAAGACATGCTCAACAACCTGAAGAATGGGGACAAGGATCACACTTCGGGCGGCATCTTCGGGGTCGTCGCAGGATTAAGGACGACCGTATCCAGCTGAAAGTTGCAGACCAGGTCAAGATTGAGATTCTCGAAGAGCGCCATTGTGTCCAAACAGTCTGAAGAGTGAACGGTCCAGTTGCGCGTGAGCTCTTTGATTCAATAGAGGTTTAGGTTCATGCAGAAGAGCTTGCGATGGAAGTTCTTGGTGATTGTTGCTAGTAACTCTGGCGTGTGTCTTTGGTGTCACGGGATTCTCCGCCGAGCATGAAAAACATGAAGGAACGGATCCATCTTGGGCTGGATCTGCGGGGAGGGATGCACCTCATTCTTCAGAGTAGTTACCGATGATGCCGTAAACATCGAAACGGACTTGGCTGTCGAACGGCTCAAGGAAGATTCTACGGAACCGCCAGATTGCCTTTTCGGAAGTCCGGAAAGCGGGATGTCAAGAGCATCGAGATCAGGAGAGGCTGATGCTCAGAAAACTTCAGACTTACGAGCAGCTCGTGGATGAAGGCTTTCCGGTCTTGGGATCGCTCAGCCTTGCCCGGTGCTCCGAATTCCTATCTGTTGACTTCTAAAAACCAGCGTTGAACGCCAGATTCGCACCAGCTCTGTACAGCAGGCCATCCAGACGATTCGCAACCGGGTTGACCAGTTGGGCGTAACCGAGCCGGTCATCCAGGAACACGGTCCGCTGAAGAGTATCAAATCCTGGTGCAGTTGCCGGGAGTCGATGACCTCGTCCCGAGTAAAAGAAATCATTAAGTCAACCGCGCTGCTCGAGCTGGAGACTTGTCGAACCCGGAGGTGGACCGTTCACAACCCGCGAGGCTGCGCTTTCCCAGTCAGGCGGGGTCGTTCCCGAAGGGTAAAGAACTTCTTCCATCGGTGCGACGTTTCAATGATGCCTCGTCTAAGTCAACTCGAGGAGTGGTACTCTCTGAACAAAGTTGCTTCCATCACCGGGCGAGACCTGAAAGACAAAATCCAGCACCGATGAATTTGGCAAGCCTGCGGTCAGCTTCAATCTGACTTCCGACGGCGCCAACCGGTTTGAGAAGGTAACAGGCGCCAATATTGGAAAGCAGATTGGCACATCGTGCTCGATGGCAAGGTGCAGTTCGGCGCCAAACATCAAGGGGCAGATTCGCGATTCGGGCAGATTAGCGGAAGCTTTACGCACGAACAGGCCAACGATCTTGCTTTGGTGTTGGTGATCAGGCGCATTGCCGGCTTCGCTCACTTATTTGGAGGAGCGACGGTCAGAGCGTCACTGGGCAATGATTCGATCCGGCAGGGCGATTGTTGCTTCGATTGTGGGTCTGGCCGCTGTGGTTGTGTTCATGGTGATTTACTATCGATTGTCCGGGGTCAATGCTGCCGTGGCATTGCTGCTCGAACTTGGTTCTCACCATGGCGGCCATGGCTCCACATTGGCGCCACGCTCACGCTTCCCGGGATTGCGGGCGTCGTGCTGTCCATTGGCATGGCGGTCGATCTCCAATGTGCTGATCTTTGAGCGAATTCGGGAAGAACTGTGGAGTGGCAAGAATGTTGTTTCTGCGGTGAACACCGGATCTCGACAAGGCGTTCGCCACGATTATCGACACGCACGCTCGGCTACGATGGTTTCCATCTTGTTCCTGTTCCTGTTCGGGACCGGGCCGGTTAAGGGTTTTGCAGTGGTGCTGTTTTGGGGGCTTGGCCGCCAATCTCTTTACGGCGGTCTTCGTTTCAAAGTTCATGTTCGATTGGCTCTCAGCCGCTCCCCAAAACGAGCGACGCTTGAGCATTTAGTGATGTGAAATCGGGCGCAACTGAGTTGCAAGTTCAGTTTGAGGTTGAATTCAAGGAACTTTTTCGAATCGTGGGTGTCTCAAAAGACACTAGACCAAAGTTGTGGCAGTGATTTCAGGAGATGTGCTTCGTAATGCGTTTTTCCGAGAGCGTCAACGTTGATTGGATTGGGAAGAAGAACTGTTTATTGGGATATCGGTTGCATTGATGATAGCCAGCTTTCGTTTCCATTCGCAGCCAGACATGGATTATGATATGGCACTGACTTTAGCGGTGGAACGCTGGTTTATGTGAAGTTCAAAGAGAATCCTCGAACTCGATCGCGATTCGCGCCGCCTTTGAAGCAGCGTGGGCTGGGAGAGAGCACGATCCAGCGTTTTGGAGCAGAGTCCGACCGTGAAGTGATCATCAGCCTGGATCAGCACCTTTACGCGCCAGTGGCACTGAGTTGGATCACGGCGCAGTCCAACATTGCCGACACGCTGAATCTGAGTTTCCAGCCTGACCGGCGGATGCCGCAAACAAGCTGGATCTGAACAATGTGGGTGCTGCTCGCTTGGAGACGGCGCTTGCCGGTATTCCGGAACTCGCTCGCGATGACGTCACAGGGCCCGGTCGCCCGGTGATGGCTTCAGCTGCTGCTCTCATCAAAAGCGCTGATTGACTATCGAAACAGTCATGGTGGACTGTTCCGCAGTTTTGATGAGTTGAAGACCGCTCGGCGTCTCTGATGAAGTTCTGTCCTATTCCGCGCCAAGTTCTGCATGGGCGATTTCGCGGTGATCAAGACCGAAATCGTCGGTCCGAAAGTGGGAAGGGCTTTGCAGCGGCAGGCCATTTCGGCCACGCTGTACGCCCTCGGCGTGGATGCTCGCTTATATTGGCTGGAGATTCAAGGGCGCGGTCTACGGAACGGCAGCCGTGCTGGCTGTCTTCCACGATGTCATTGTCGTCATTGGTTCTTTTCGCTCTTTGACAAGGATATCTCGTCTGACCGTGATTCGCAGCCTCTGTTGACGCTGGTTGGCTATTCGACAAACGACACGATCGTTATTTTCGATCGAATCCGCGAGAATTTGAAGAATCCTACGGCGACGAATCTCTCGTCTCGGTGGTCAACAAGAGCATCAATCAGACACTCAGCCGAACGATCCTGACATCTGGACTGACCTTCCTCACAGTGCTTTCCCTCTATCTATTTGGGGGAAGTAATCAATGGATTTGCATTCGCCATGGTGTTTGGGATAATAATTGGCAGCTACTCCTCCATTGCAATCGCCAGTCCGCTTGTCGTGTGATGTGGTATGACTACAAAAGCAAGAAGAAGTCGCTCGCCAAAGCGGCCAGTTTCTAGGCTCTGCTGACTGAAGCTCGATCCAAGTGGTGTTAGCGCATTCTGATAGTTCCAGCTGAATCTCCAGTGAAGGAGGTTCGAGATGTTCGATCAACTCGTAGAGTCCAGCGATGCCCCAGAGCAGGACCAAGACGCCCATGACGATGTTCATCTCCGATCGTTATTCACGTGGCTCCTGATCATCGTTCTGGTGATTATCCCCTTGCCGTTTCCTGAGACGCTCTCAGGGTCCATGCAGCAATTGACTTTCCTGGTGGCCCCACCACCACCGCCACCACCGCCCCCCGCCACCCGCTGCGCCGACGCCGGTGAAAGTGGTGAAGCGCGTCGTGGACGACGGAACCTTCCGGTGCACCTGTGGAAATTCCGAAAGAGATCAAGAGGAGTTGTTGATGAAGGTCCGCCACCGGACACGGCTGGTGGGTGGGGTCGTCGGCGGAGGCCAGGCGGCGTTCCCGGCGGCCAGATCGGTGGTGTGATTGGCGGCGTTCATCGGTGGGTCTCCACATCCCGTTGCGCCTCCTCCTCCACCTCCTCCCTCCGGCACCCCGAAGCCACCGCAGAGGGTTCGCGTCGGCGGCAACGTGCAGCAAGCGAACCTGATCCGTCAGGTCAAGCCACCCTATCCCCCCTTGGCCAAGCAAGCGCGCATTCAGGGCGTTGTCGTGCTCGGAAGCTGTCATCAACAAGCAGGGAGCGTCGAGAATCTGCGTGTGATCAACGGGCATCCGCTGCTCATTCAGTCAGCGCTTGATGCAGTGAAGCAGTGGAAGTACAAGCCCACCCTGCTGAATGGCGAGCCGGTGGAGGTGGTAACCAAGTTACAGTCAACTTCAATCTCAGCGGCTGATGAAGTTCCGTTGGAAATGCCGTCAGCTGAGAGTCAGGGTATCCAAAAAATTTAGCAGTTACTTGAACGATAGGAGGATTATCTCAAATGCTTCTCTTTAAGTTGAACATGCTTGCGCTTACGCTGTTGGAAGGCGAAATTGGCTTCGACTTGAGATCCATGTGGAATCAGTCAGGGCCCGTTGCCAAATCGGTCATCATCGTGCTGGCCGTCATGTCCGCCTGGTCCATCGGGGATGATTGACCGAGTACTGGCTTATCTCGGCTGCCCGAAAGCAGTCGCGCGAGTTTGCTCCCCCTGGTTGCCGGCTGCTTGGAAGGAAGGAAAGATTGACGAAGCCGATCAACGTTTCCGAGCAGAATAAGAAGAGCCACCTCGCCAAGGTTGTCGTCGCCGGGTCTTCAGTGATTCCAGGCTCACCAGAGCAGCGCAGATACCGAGCGAAGCCATCGAAGCTTCCAACGGGCTTTGGAGCGCGCCACTGCCATCACCAACGCTGAGCTGAAGCGCGGTATCAGCGGCTTGGCGACCGATCGGTAGCACCGCCCTTTGTCGGTTTGTTTGGGAACGGTGTTTGGCATCATCACGCGCGTTCCAGGGCATGTCGTCGGAAAAGCCCACAGGTCTCTTCAGCGGTGGCGGGTGGAATCTCTGAAGCCTTGATCACCACTGCTTTCGGTCTGTTTCGTGGCCGTGCCCTGCTGTTTGGATGTTCAACTACTTCAACAGCAAGATCGAGTCCTTCGACGTGGAAATGAACAACTCGTCTTCCGAGCTGATTAGATTATTTCTTGAAAAGAGAGGGAGTAAGCGCTAATGTCAATGGCAGTTGGTGGTGCGGAAGCGGTAATGCAATTGCCGACATCAACGTCACCCCCATGGTTGACATCATGTTGGTGTTGCTGATTATTTTCTATGGTAGTCACGCCCTGCTGCAAAGGGGGCCGCGTTGACCTTGCCAAGACGCAAGAACCCGCGAGAAATGCGAGAGGCCGACCGGACGATGCCGTTGTAGTGGCGGTAACGCGCGATTCCAAGATCTGGCTGAACGCCGACCAGATCTGTGGTCAAAGATCAATTGGGCCCGAAGATTCAGGATGTTCTGGCATCCAAGGTGGACAAGACGGTCTACGTCAAGAGCGACCGGACGAGCCAGAGTATGGAGACGTGGTCAGATGTGGTTGACATTGTTCGCGCCGCTCGGCGTGGACACGCTGGGTGCTGTGACCACGCGCGTCGGGTCGAAGGTCACGCGAGCAGTAAAGCAATCGACTTCGGAGGATTTTGCATCATGGCCATGGGAGTTTGCGGGTAGCACTTCAGCGGGCAGACATCAATGTCACCCCGCTCATCGATGTTTTGCTGGTTCTCTTGATCATCTTTATGGTGATCACACCTCGCTGACACCGCGGGGCCTGGATGCTCAGGTCCCTGCAGCCGCCGCCACCTGGAACGCCACCCTCGGAGTCCCAGATCGAACCGTGAGTGGTCTCGGCGGATGCCACAAGGCGACTTGACGATCAATCAGAGGCCGTCACCAAGGAGAACCTGGGAAATCGGCTAACAGAAATTTTCAAGACTCGAAATGAAAGAACGATGTTCGTCCAGGGTGATGCGACAGTTGCTCTTTCAACAGTGTTGTCGATGTTTCAGCTGACATTGCCCAGGGCGTCGGTGTGGACAAGATTGGGTTGATCACCGAAAGATTCAATCTGGTCAGTGAAACCCATCTGCTTTCCATTTCTGCGAATAATTCATTAGGAGGTTCTTCCGAGAACCTCTTATTTTTTAGACTGAATGAGGCTCACTGCGAGGGGTATTAGCGTGGCCGTCGTCTCGCTGTGGTTGGTGAAAGCATGCTTACCATCCGTGGTGTAACATTCGTAGCTGTCGTTTGGGCTCGCCTGAAAAACTCTGGCCTGTGGAGGAACTCGATGAAGTTTAGATCAAAAGCGATGACCGGGATGCTGGCCTTGCTCGACGATTCTCAGTAGCGCTGGATGTTCAGCTAAAGCGCGAGATGAGATGAATAAGCGGAGTGCGCTCGTTCAAAGAATCCAAATACGAGACGGCTGTCGAGCATTTCAAAAGCGCGCCGTTGATCTGGACCCCGAGTCGACCAACGCGCACCTCTATCTTGCTGCTGCGTACGCTTCCCAGTACCAACCTGGGGGGACGATTCCGCCCGAGAACCGGAGAATTGGAGAGAGAAGCGATCAAGGCTTACGAGAACGTACTGGCTGCAAGATCCTGGAATGTCGGATCTGGTCAGCGGGATCGCAGGCATTTACTTCAACATGAAGAATTTCACTAAGGCCAAGGAATACTACAAGAAGAGAACCGAGCTCGAGTTCCGAACAGCGCCGGAGCCGTTTTACAGCATTGGCAACGTCAACTGGATTCTCTGTTATAACAAGCAAGATCCTCTTCCGACGGACCGCAGAAGGTTGTCTTGATTGAAGAAGGTCTCACCGAACCTTGAGAAGGCGCGTCACAGAACGATCCGAACTACTACAACGCTTACTTCTATCATCAATTCCTGTTGCTGCGTCAGAAGGCTCAGGTCATTATTGATGAGAGCTACTGACGCCAATCCGAAACTCAAAGATCAGTTTGGCTATGGCTGCGCTTGATCCGAAGTCCTTGGATCCGCTGGTGAAAAAGCATGCGGAAGCCGGTACGAGATATCAAGGCTATCTCGAAGAAAGCCGACGAGAACTTCGAGAAAGCCATGCAAATTCAAAGCGGTGTCGAGGCCAAGGCAGAAACCAAGCGGCAGTGGATTGTTGATCCTGGACGAAGGTCAAGTCGTCCGAGCCGAGCCTCGAAACTGTTTGACAAGCCTCTTGAGATTCCATCTCAAGGCCGGGTCTCCTTCCCTAAGTCGATTTCGCCTGCTGCTCGGTCTAAGCCATGGCCTGCCGTTCCGGACGGAAATCCGCGGCTCAGTCGACTTGCAGGGTCCTGCAGGTAGCCTCGGCCAACTTGAATGCAACTGGAAAGCTTCGGCCCGATCATCTAATATCCGTACCATGATCCGCTTCGGGGACATTCTCGCAAAAGTGGAGAAATTCCACCCAAACGAGGATCTAAACATTCTACGCAGGGCCTACGTCTTTTCGGCCAAAGAGCACGACGGACAAATCCGCAAATCCGGAGAACCTTACTTCAACCACCCACTGGCAGTCGGCAGAACATCCTGGCAGAGATGAAGCTCGATGCCGTGTGTGTGACGGTAGGCTTGCTGCACGACGTTGTTGAAGATACTTCCAGCCCCTCTGGAAGTTATTGAGGAACAGTTCGGCCAAGGACGTCGCGAACATCGTTAACGGTCTTACCAAGATCAACCAGTTTCAGTTCTATTCAAGGAAGAGCAGCAGGCCGAAAACTTCCGCAAGATGTTTTTGGCCATGGTGGATGACGTCCGCGTCGTTCTGGTGAAACTGGCTGATCGGTCTGCACAACATGCGGACTCCTGCAGTTTCTCCCGCCAGAAAAGCGCCATCGAATTTCGCTGGAAACCATGGAGATCTATGCGCCGATTGCGCATCGTCTGGGCATGGGAAAGATGCGCGGCGAATTGGAAGATCTGGCGTTCAGCTATCTGGAACCGGAAGCGTATCAAAGAGATCAAGAAATCCGTAGAGAGCCGCCAGAAAGTACGCCAGGAGCTCTTGGACGAAGTGAAAGAACTCATCACCCAAAAGCTGCAGGAACATGATGTTCCCGGGACCGTCGAATCTCGCATCAAACGAATCTACAGCATCCACCAGAAGATCAAGCGCCAAAGATCCCGATCGAACAGGTGTACGATCTGTTGGCAGTCCGCATCATCACGGATACCGTGAAGGACTGTTACGCAGCCTTGGGACTCATTCACAACCTGTGGAGGCCCGTTCCGGGAAGGATCAAGGATTTCATCGCCATCCCCGGCCCAACATGTACCAATCGCTGCATGCTTCAGTGATCGGTCCGCACGGGCAACCGTTCGAGATTCAGATACGAACCATGGAGATGCACCGGGTGGCTGAGGAAGGCATCGCGGCGCATTGGAAATATAAGACAGGCAAACCATCGGACAACAAGGACGATCAGCGGTTCCTTTGGTTGCGGCATCTGGGTGGAATGGCAGCAGGAGATGCAGGACCCAAGCGACTTTCTGAGTACGCTGAAAATCGATCTTTATCCCGAAGAGGTCTATGCGTTTACTCCGAAAGGCAAGGTTATCATCTTACCGCGCGACGCCTCGCCAGTCGACTTTGCCTACGCAATTCATACCGAGGTCGGCAATAAATGCATTGGCGCCAAGGTCAACGGTCGCATTGTACCGCTGAAGTCGCGGCTCAAGAATGGAGACATCGTCGAGATTCAGACCCAGGCTGGACATACTCCAAGCCGCGACTGGCATTTCATTCGTCAAGACCTCGCGCGCCCGGAACAAGATCCGGCACTACATCAATGTCAGTCAGAGAGAGCGCTCGATCGAGATCGGGAAGAAGATTCTGGAAAAGGAAGCGCGGAAGTTCAAACTGAATCTCGAAAAGCTTGTCGACGAGGGGCTACTGTTGAAGGCGGCGCCGGATTACGGGTGCACGAAGCTCGAAGACGTGTATTCTGCCCTGGGGTTTGGGAAGATCTCAGCGAGAGTCTTGCTGGGGAAGCTGGTTGCGCCGGGCGAACTGCAAGAAGCTCCCCGACGAGAAGGTCTCTAAATTTACTTCGGCCGTCAAGAAAGTGCTTGGGTTTGCATCCGGCGCCACGATTCAAGTGAAGGGCGCCGACGATCTGCTGGTGTATCGCGCCAAGTGCTGCAATCCGATTCGCGGCGAAGAAATCGTAGGGCTACATTACCGCGAGGCAAAGGGTTGCCGTTCATGCCCGGCGCTGCGCCAATGTCGCCAACCTCATGTACGAGGCCGAGCGCAGGATTGACGTTCAGTGGACCGGCGCTGCCGATGGACTCTTATGCGGTGAAGGTTTCGATTTCGTTGATGATCGGCAGGGGATGTTGGCCGAGATTACCTCAACGATTTCTGACATTCAAAACGAACATCAAGAATATCGAAGCCCAGTCTTTCGAAGACCGGCGGGGCCTGATTCATGTCACGATCGTGAAATTGCTGACCTGAAGCACCTGGAAAGAGCTGTGGCAGCCCTTAAGAAGATCAAGGGAGTGGATGAGGTTACGTGGCGGTGGAATCTCTCACGCAGACCGCAGACTTTTACGGCCTGCGTTTCTTTCATCGGATGCACGAACTGCCACTAGATCTGCCAGAATGCGGCACGTCTGCGCTGCAACTAATCATGTCCAGCATGTCAGCAAGGACGACGACGATACTTACGAGGTGCCCGACAATGAAATCGAGTTGTACAAACTGAGAACGCCCTGAAAGCGATTGGACCCTACTCTCAGGGCGCATTCGAGTTCGGACAGGTGAACTGTTGTTTCTGTCCGGGGTCAGATCCCGCTGACACCTGCGGGTGAGCTCGTGGAGGGAGATATCGAAAGCCAGACTGAGCAGGTTCCTCAAGAATCTCGAGGCTGTGCTGACGGCTGGGGGTTCTTCCTTTGGGCCAAGTCCTCAAGACCACCGTGTTCCTGAAGAACCTGGACGATTTTCCGCGCATGAACGCCGTCTATGAGAGATTCTTTCGCGACTACACCGCCAGCGCGATCCACGGTTGAGGTGTCCGCGCTCGCCGCGACAGGTGGCTATCGAGATTGATGTGGTTGCTGCAGTGGAGTAATCAGGCGGGAACCCAGGAGATGGGATGGTCGCATCTCCTGGTAACGATCAATGAGATTTGATGACTCGTCCAGTCCGGATGCAGGCGGTACAATACACGAGCCCGCTTGTGGGCTCCGTTGATGATGGCCCGGACTCTCTGGAAGATTGGGGTTCCACCGCCGCTTGGTGATGTTATGAGCATGGCTCACGTTAAGCTTCCAAACAGGGGACCTTTTCCTGCAAAATATCACAGCGTGCTGCCATGATGACCTCCTTAGGGGCTTCCAAAACGCCGAACTATAGCAAATTCCCGGTCTGGCGTCAAAACCAAAATCACAAGGCGTCCCGCGCTCACACTAGATTGTTGCAGGGGCCGCATTCTGCCCACCGCCTACTCCCAGTTCTCCATTATCCTTCTGAGGAAAGTTCTAAACCTGTGCTGATCCTAGGAATCGAATCGTCCTGCGATGAGACTGCCGCCGCGGTGTTACAGCGACGGCCGTTCGATCCCGCTCCAGTGTGATTGGCTCCCAAGTGGCAGTGCACAAGAAGTACGGTGGTGATCGTTCCTGAACCGGCTTCGCGCCATCATCTGGAGAATATCGTCCCCATTGGAATGCCTCCTTTCAGGAGGCAGGGGCTACACAGGAGGCGATCGGCGGCATCGCCGTGACTCAGCAGCCGGGCTTGGTGGGTTCGTTGTTGGTTGGGGTGAATTACGCCAAGTCTTTGGCGTTCCACACTGAAAGTACCTTTAGTGGCGGTCAATCATCTCGAAGGACACATCTACTCGGTTCCGCTGGAACTGGCACGCAGTGAAGCTCAACGTGGCATTCCGTGAGACAGATTGGCGCGAACTTTTTCCCGCTCTCTGTCTCATCGTGTCGGGAGGCCATACGAGCCTCTATTGGGTGGAGAGTCTGGAGCATCCGGCCAGAGTTCGAACTGGTCGGACGGACCCGCGATGATGCCAGCTGGCGAGGCCTTCGACAAGGTGGCCAAACTGTTGCACCTGGGGTATCCCGGCGGGCCGGTCATTGACCGGTTATCGAAGAAGCGGCAACCCTCACGCCATCGACCTGCCGGTCTCTAAGATCAGCGACGGGAAATTGGACTTCAGCTTTTCCGGCATCAAGACAGCGGTTCTCAGATCTCGTCCAGGCCCATCTTCAGGAAGAAATGAACGAGATGGCTTTCGCGCCGAAACGAGCAAGATTTCCTACGATCACTTGCTGCAGCCCGTTTACGATCCTCATCGCACAGCTTCCAAAGAACTGCCATTGAGATGCTTTTCGAGAAGGCTAAGAGCCGCTGAACTTCGGCGTCCCCAATCCGTTCTCGTGTCCGGTGGTGTCGCCTGTAACAGCTTGTTGCGGGGATCGATTTCGGGACGGCTTTGCGAAGAAGAACATCCGTGTATTTTCCTTCTCCGATTCTTTCCAACAGACAACGCTGCCATGATTGCTGCAGCTGGGTATCCCAAGCTAATGGCTGGGCAATATGCAGACCTTACCTTGAATGCGTGATGTCCATTTGAAGTTGCATCAGTAGGGACATTCTGATCGATTAAATGTTCCCCTCGTAACGCCTCTTTGAAGTTCAGTTCTCTAGCAATGCTCCAATCTTTGCTCACGGGTTGCTTGTTTTCTCGCGGCCAACGCTATGAGGACTTCTGAGACAAGAACGCCCCTTGGCTGAAAAGCACTTTCTCCTGCTGGGTTTCATGGGAGGGCGGGACTCGTGGAAGGCAAAGAACCATCTTCAAGGGCTGGCCACGAAGTTCCGTGCCATGAGAGATCCGTTACCCATGTGGAAACCGTGGAAAACCGGAAGCGCGGCCTGGTCATCGAGTTGATCCAGAAAGCCCTGGATCGAGATGGTAATGGCCAGCTGGAACCAGAAGAACGTGCTTCGGCCCGTTTGATTATTTACGGCCAGAGCTTTGGCGGCGTCTGTTGTCGTGAAGGCAACTGGACGAGCTGCAGGTGCCGGTCCTTCTGACGGTCCAGATTGATAGCGTAGGAAGAGAAGACGCTCGCATCCCTCCCAACGTGGTGCGTGCCGCCAGTCTCTTTCAAAGAAACGGTGTTCTGATCAGAGGAGAGAGGCTCCCATCGTCGCTGAAGATCCGCTGAGGACGACCATCCTTTGGAAATTTCGAGTTCGACTACCGTGAAAAAGAATCGATATCTCGGCGGTTCCATGGCACAAGAAAGTTTTTCGCGAAGCTCACACGAAAAATGGAACACGATCCGGAAGTCTGGAAGAAAGTGGAGGATTTGATTCAGAGAGAACTCACTGCGAATAGTGTAGTGAAATGATCTGATTTGGACCTGATCGTGGTTGACGGACAACGGCGAATGGGCCTGTGTCCTGTTGTAGCAGGAGCGATCCAAGGCAATTGGACCCTTGGATAAGCGCTCGTCGGTTCCGCCCCACCACGGAAGTTTCTCGCAATGTCACGGGTACTTGCGATCCTTGTTGCAGCTGCCTCCTGCAGGCGGACCTCCTGGAGGATTCTACTTAAATCAAACTCTCAATTGGTGGAAAAGTCTCGCCAGCCAGAGTTCGTTCTCGCCAGGTTTGAATTTGGTGTAGGCGATCTCTCCTGAGGCGATACGTCTGAAAATATGACCGATGGGGTACATCGGCCCCAAGTCTGCGAGGTGCACTTCCCTTCGGTCTTTTTCGATTGAAGCTCCAAAGCTCGGCAACCTGTGGAAACTGGCCTGGACGCAGAGAGTAAATGACCGAACTCGTCTCTTGACCGAAATGGGGTTATAACCGATCGTCAGCTTTTCGCAAGGCGCTCCAGACCCAGCAGGACAGATGTAAAACATCTCCGACTCGACCCTTCCCGCCGCCAACATAACCACCAACGACGAGCTTCGCCGATCGTTTGACCATCTGGCCGCTCTCAGCGGGACAAGCAGTTTCTTTTCTGCACCTGACTCTAGATCGCGGATGGCGGTGAGCGCAGGAGTGTTGTCTTTGCATTCGCGTGTACAGGGAGCAACCTCTGTGTGACGTCCACGCGTGCGCCCATCTGAGTTTCCCATCTCCATCCATCGACCACCAGTGAGCTTTCAATTGCGCCGATGCGAATTTTTCTGAAGGATTGCGTTGGCAGCGACTAGGTGATAGCGACAAGCGACAGCGCATCCTCTGACCACTGAGGCATGACGTTTCGTTCGCCTCTCCCCACCGCAACCTGTGCCTGATCGCTACCATCAGGTTGAATAGTAAAGAGATGGACCTCGCCGTCATTTTCCTTCGAAAAGTAGGCGATCCGGTCTCCACTGGGAGCGAAAGCTGGACCCAAAAGCCGATCCCTCTATGTTCGATGATCTCCCCGACTGTTCTTCGCTGAGAGATTCAGAATTGTCAGGGGCAAAAGCTGGCTCGTGTGTGAGAATAGAGCAGCTTGCTCCCATCCTGGGAGAATTCAGGATCGGTGTCCTCTCCGGCACCCATCGAAAACAGGTTCAGGAGTCCCACCCACCGCAGCAATTTTCCACAGAGTCATGCGTGTCGGTCACGCTGAGGAAGAAAACACAACGGCCCGTCCATCGGGAGTCCATGGGTCGGAGACCTGCCAGCGGCCACGTCGAAGGTCAGTCGTCGTGCATCACCTCCCATCGAAGGGATCACCCAGAAATCTCCGTAGTGTCCGGCATCGGGTTGAAAAATGCAATCCAAGAGTTCCATCTGGTGAAAGAGAGGGCATTCGTGCAGCAAGGAGGTAGTTTGAAGGGCGGAAGTCCCTGACTTTTGCAGCTGTTGCACTACCATCAGCCCGCGCGATCCAGACATTCCTGGCTTCGGCTCAAACACGAGCTGGCTTCCGTCTCCAGACCTAGCTTGGGTTGCTTCCAAAATCGAGGATCTTGCGAGGAGTTCCCCCTTGTGGACTCACCGACCAGATGCTTTCCTTCGTAGCGTGGCGGGTGCCTCCTGACGCCCCCAACTTCCGAGCGTGAAAACAATTTGATCGTTTCTGGGTGACTCACCGTGGGCGGTCTGCAGCGGTTTGACCGAACGTGATCTGAACAAGGTCGCCCGTGTCGAGATCCTCGACCCAAATCTGTGGCACCTCGTCGACTACTCTTACGAAGGCGATCTTGGCTGCATCCGGAGAAAAGCTGGCGCCGCCGAAGAAGCCGAGGCAACTCAGCGACGAGGCGCTGCCGTGGTACCGAAGGTGATCTGCCGAGTCGCCACCATACGTAACTGGAGATCGCGATCATCACCAGACCAGCCCAGCAAAGGCCACTCGCCTCAACCAACTCATTAAGACTCGATGGGCTGCCTGTGAGGTTGCAGCTGTCTCGTAGAAGTCTCAGAGATCAGCAGATCATTCAGATCCTCAGATAATTCCTGGGCCGACTGAAATCGCGCCGCAGGATCGCTTTTGTGCAGCACCGCAGGATCGCTCGGCCTAGTTCGGGCGGCAGCGCGCTGGATTGAAGTTGCACGGCTCTGATGGTTCCTCTTTCAGAATTGCGTTCAGCGGTGTCGGTCGAAGTGGGGGTGCTCGGAAGGCACGCTTGCCAGCTGCCATTTCCCTCATAGAGTACACACCCGAGGGAAAAAATATCGCAACTCCGCGCATCACGCTTCCCGGCAACGATGACCCGCTCTGGAGACACATACCCGACTGTTCCCCAGAGCCGTAGACACCGGTGCTGGCCGCCTCAGATTGCTGCCTTTTGCTCTTGAGGCGCAGTTTTCCTTCGTGCCAAACCAAAGTCGAGGATTTTGACTCCCCGCGTTTTTGGTGACAAAAATGTTTTCGGGCTTCAGATCGCGATGAATGATTTCTTTGCGCGCGCCGCCACGCGAGTCCGTCAGCTACGGCGATGCTCAATCTCAACGATTTCGCGCCAGTCAGCGTAGCGCAGTCGACTCAAGCGATCGCGGAGATTTTCACCTGTGAAGGAGCTCCATCACCGCGAAACGGAGATCTTCTTCAACGCCGAATTCATGAATCGCAAGAATGTTTGGATGGGAAAGAGCGGCGACGGCTTGGGCTTCCCTGCTCCGAAGCGGCGGAGTGCGTCGGCATTGGCGAGCAAGATGATCAGGCAGGACCTGATGATAGCGACTTCCCGGCCTAAACGAAGATCCGCGGCGCGATAGACCTCCCCCATACTCCCCCACACCGATGAGCTCTAGTAGTTGGAAGCTGCTCCAGCCTCCACCCAGTCAAAGACGGAAATTGGTCCGTTGCGATTTGTCTGGCCCGCATCTCGATTTGCCGATTCATTCAGAAAACGATCCGGATTTTTGCGAGCCTGGAGCAGTGCCTCACGACATCTCCGCGGAGGCCAGCATTTGCGCGCGCAGGCTCGGTCCAGGAAGGAAGAGCGCTGCTCTTGAGGTAGCTCTTATAGAACTTCTTCCAAGAGTAAATCCACTTGCCGCCAACGGTCAGGATCCATAGAGGTGTTCAGCCGTCTGATGACTCGGATTGCCGGTTAGGAAGGGAAGTCTTGCGTAGCACGACGTAGGAGCCAGGAATGGTGCCGTGAACGTCTTCCACCCACGAAGCGCTTTTGCCCCTTGAGGTCGTCCGGTTCAGGGGAGGCGCACGTCTGGTTGTGAAGCCTCGCGCAAGACGGGCCGTCCTCCGAGTCCGCTCGTTCCTGGCTCAATTCGTAGTAGGGCCACGCTTTGGCTTTTGTTCCATTCTCCGCTGGACCGTTTTGGCTGAGATCTTACGAGGACCTCTGCAGCAGTCTCCCCTCACTCACTGAGCCCACCGAAAAACTGCGGAGCTCCACAATTCGACCTTTTGCGTTCGTCCCCAACCGCAAGGAACTGCTCAGCGCATCGTCCAGAGCTACCAGATCAGACGCGCGCTCCACCGAGACCTCCAGCGCCTGCTCAAGAGAAACTCGCTTTGCATCGACGGCTCCATTGATGCGGGTCGGCGACGCGCATGGTCCACCAGAATATGTCGCATGAGCTGCGCCGACACTCAGGCGAAGAAGTGCGCACGGCTTTGCCAGCTCACATTGCGCCAGTCGATGAGACGATTTCAGGCCAGGTCCTCATTGATTAGCGCCGTAGGCTGCAGCGCGTGTGCTCAACACGCTCGGCGGCCATGTACTTGCCGAGCCAGCCGGTGCAGTTCGAGTCTCAGCCAAAGCACTCAATTCGGGCAAGAAAACGGCCTCGTCGCCGCTTTGCCAGGCTCTGAGGAGCTGCGTCAGTTCGCGGGAAGGCGGAGTCCTCAACTGTGCCACCTTTGGGATGTAAGTCAAGAGGAAGGCTGCCAGATTATGCCATTTCCCCGCACAACGTGAAGCAAAGACTCATTCGTCATAACAACTGGCAGTCTAGAAAAAGCTATGTGTGTCGCGAGCGAAACCCGACCTGACGCCCGACTCGAGATCGTCTCGTAAACATCTAGGCCAATTTATCGGCCCATCCGTCAACACACCAAAAATTCTAAACGCTTGTCCGGTTTTGACTGCGCGCTTGCGCCTTAACAAACAGAGACCACAGTGAAGCACATCTTGAGCGGAGGCCTGCATGTTAAATCCATCCAGAGAATCCGTTTCGCCCTAATAGTCGCTCTCTTGTGGGCGTCGCAATTGCTGGAAATCAACGGAAGCAGCCAGCCGTCTCCTGCTTCGTGTCTACGCTCAGCGGCGAAGCTGCAGGGCGTGGATCGGGGTGCCTCATGCGCCTTTCTTGGTATCCCCTACGCTGCTTCCACGGCTGATAGCAATCGATGGAAGCCTCCCCCAGCCTAAGGCTCCGTGGGCCTCCTCTGGTGTTTAGTGCTATGACGGCCCCCTCAACTTGCCCATCCTTTCCATGCCGTCTGGAGCGCCATCAGGCAGTGAGGATTGCCTAAAAAGCTGAACATCTGGACGCCCGACCCTGCCCCCAAGCAGTCAAGCGCCCGTCATTGTGTGGTTGCACACAGGCAGCTTTACGGGAGCCTCGGCCAATTTCGCATCCCACAATGGCCAGCGGCTGGCTGGAGGAAACCGGGGCGATCGTCGTGGCTCCGAACTATCGTCTCGGCCCATTCGGATTTCTTGCGCACCGCGCGCTCTTGCGGCGGAGGATCCCGCGTACCCTCGACGGGCAACTATGGTCTTCCTCGACCAACGAGCAGCACTCGCCTGGGTACGGGATAACATCGCCCAGTTTGGCGGAGACCCCAACAACGTGACGCTTGCCGGCACATCCGCCGGCGGTGACAGCGTCGGTCTGCACTTGGTTTCACCCGGAAGCGGCGGTCTCTTCCACCACGCTATCGTGCAGAGCGGCACTCCACTGTCCGCTGGCCGACGGTCGCTGAGGCGGCAGCTCAAGGGAGACGCCTTCGCGGCCGCTCTAGGTTGCACGGACCCTTCGCTCACCCCGGCTGCATGCGTTCGAAAACACTTAGTCAGGTGCTTTTGGCCTTAGCGCAGGGCACGCAGCAGGCGCTCGAGACGTCAGGTAAGAGGATTTTGGAATCCCGTCGTGGATGACTCCAGATCCCCGCACAACCGCGCATGCTTTTTGAAGCGGAGCCTTCCATCACGTGCCAACTCTGGATAGGGACTACCCGCGATGAGGGATGGGGCAATTTCGTCAACCGCAGTTTCCCACTGGCGTTACCTTCGCCCAATACGAGGCTTGGGTGGCGAGTGAGTTCGGCCCACATGCTCCTGGAATTCTGGCAGCTTATCCAGCGAGGTCAACTTTCCTTTCTGCGACCGACGCCATGGCGCGTTTACTGGGTGACGGGCAATTTGTTCTCCGAAGCACGCAGGCTTGCGCGCCTGATTGAGCGTAAACCGGAACGCCGACATTCCTGCATTCATACGCGAATACGAGATTGACGACTCCCTCGTTGGACCACGTGATCCACGGGGTTGAATCGAACATCATTTTCGGCAACAACTACGTGCCACCCATCTTTCTCTGAATCACGCCCTCACCGCCGCGGACCTTACCCTGCACGCGGCCATGGCAGGGTACTGGACGCGATTTGCAGTCAACTGGAAAACCCGAACAGCGACGACGACAGCATCGTTCACTGGCCCGCGTTCAAACATCCTACGGGCTTGGGGCGTGGCTCCGACAAGTACCTGGTGTTTGACTCCGTAGTTTCGAGAGGGCCAACGGCTTTCTGAGGAGCAGTGCGACTTCTGGGAGCCGTTTTTTCTTGCGGAGCATGCTCGAGCGGACTTCCGGCGGCGGCACCGGTGAGGTGATTTTGAAATCCAAATCCAAACCCAGACTGTCAGATCTGAGCTGCTCTGGTTCGATAAAGACGCCAACGTATTTCGAACCTTACCTGGAGTGCGCGTGTTGCGCGCGCCGACCCTCGCTCGGCGCAGGGGGGCCGCGCCGAGCCAAAGGGCGCTACACGCTTGCGCACTCCAAATACACCACCGGACTTTATGAAACGGCGCGCACCAAGGTGCAGAATTCACTCCGCAACTTCCATGGAACAAAGCCTGGGATGCGTGCTCTGAGCGGCGGTAGATCTAATCTGTGGTAAGAACTCCGGGCGTTCCGACTCAATCGCCTCACGGAATCAGCAAGCTATTTCAAAGGGGCGTCTCTCTCTGGTGGATCGACAGGATGGATAATCCAGCTGAACGTCACCAGCGCCAATCGCAACCAACGCCTTCGCATTTCCCGGACCATCTAGTGGGCAGTCAACGGTTCTGTCTAAATGCGATTTTCTGCCAGATTCTCTCGAAACAGCGGATAATCACATGCAAAGACTTCTTCATTGGGACAATCTCTCGCTTCATGTCACGAGTACTTGCGATCTGTGTCGTCGTGGTGTGGTTGGCAGCAAGCCTGTCTGGCACAGGTCACTTCCGGCGAGATTCTGGGTTTGGTCTCCGAGACCCCAGTGGCGCTGGCGTTACTAATGCCAAGATCACCGTTCGTAACCTCGAGACTAACGCCACCCATGAAGCGATGAGCGAACCCGACGGGAGTTTCCGTTTCCCACAGCTTCCCATAGGCCCCCATGAGTCTACGGTGGTGAAAAGACGGGCTTCGCTCCACTGCGTCCGAGGGCCGATCGTATTGCGTCTCAACCAGATTGCGCGGCTTGATATCAAACTCGAACTGGCCACCATCACCGAGCGCGTAACGGTAGTTTCCGACGCCCCCGCTGAACGTGAACAACGCCGAGATGGGTGTGAACTTCGAACGGCGGAGGATCTCCGAGCTCCTCTCGCTCCCAACCGGAACGTGTTGAATCTGGCGCTCTCGGTAGCCGGAGTGAACCAGCTTCAGACAGACAAAATCCGCAGTTGAGCGGTAGCCTCCCTTTTCTGTCAACGGCCAGAGGACACGTTCGAACAACTTCATGATCGACGGGCAGAACAGCAATCATCGGTCCTTACCGTTAAGCCAACCACTCAATAATCCCGACATCGTGGCCGAATTCCGGCTGATCACGAACCAGTTTGCACCCGAATATGGCCGGGCCTCCGGATCGATCGTCAACATTGTCACCAAGAACGGCACCAACCAATTGCATGGCTCCGTCTTCTGGTTCCACAACGACCAGCATCTAAATGCACCCACCAATCTTGACCAGGACATAACGCCTCCGCATCGAGAACCAATTTGGCGGCACACTGGGCGGCCCGATCATCAAGAACAAGACGTTCTTCGGCTCTTCGTCGCAGCGTTGGACCGACCGCCAACGCGGCGGCGGTAACAGCTTTATCGGAGCGCCGACTGCGGAAGGTAGGTCGCTGCTGGACTCGATTGCCGGGACCTGACAGACAGTGAAGATTCTTCTGGAGAATGTCCCGGCGGCTCAACTGCCAGTACTCGGCAAGTTTGCCCCAGTAACGGTGGAGGACGGACCGAGAATATCCTCTGGGAAGCCTCAGTGGACCGAGCAACATTCGTGCCGACGACTGGCAATGGTCTGCCCGCGTGGATCATCGCTTCAGCGAGAGATTGACTCTGGCGGACGCTACCTGGCCAACGATCGTTCTCTCCGGCATCGGCCAAGTTGTTCCTCCCGGCTTGACGGGAGATCAGCCTCAACACCCTAAGGCGGCGAGCGCGTTCGTGGCAACCATGCGCTGGCACCTACCGTGTTTCACGAATTACGGCTCTTCACACAGCGCTACGTAGGAGGCCAGTCAGCCTCCGACCCGGCTTCGAGCGCATTCCCTCAATCGAAGTCAGCGAATTGGGAATGTTGGGAAATGCGGCAGGAACCCGGCGAACAGCGCATTCCGGGCTGCCCACCGATCTTCCCCGAAGCACTGTCGCCAACCGCTACCAGCTGCAGAGCACGTTTGGCGTGCAGCGGAGCACGCACTCGATGAAATTCGGGATCGATTTCCAGAGAGATGAAGTCAAGTCAGATTCTTCAAACTACCGTCAGAGGCTCCCTCGTATACACCAGCTTGCAGGATCTGTGGAACGACGTAGCTGAACTCGGCCCCGATCAATAGCTCCCCTTCCGGCGGAAGTCAGACAACCTTACAACAAACAGTACGATTACGCCGCCTTTGTCCAGGATGAATGGCGTCTCCGCCCCAATCTCAGCCTGACCTACGGAGTTCGATACGAATCACCCGGCAACCTGCTCACGAGCCTGGCAACAGCCGCTGACCGGATTGTGGCAGCCAACGGTGACCCACGGTTCGCACTCAGCCCTGTTGCTCCGCGCGACTATCGAACAACTGGGCGCCCGCTTCGGTTTCAACTATCGATTCTCGGAAGCGCCGGGCCTCTTTCACTATCTTTACTAAGTGCAGCCGGGCCCTGGTTGTGCGCGGCGGGTACAAGCGCGTACCTATGACTCCAGCTTTACTTCCTAAGTCGTTACTCGCAAGCGGATTCTTTTCCATTTGTGAAAAGCGCCAGTTTGCCGGCGCGCACTCCCAACTCTCGAGACTCTCCTCTCAGGCTTCCGTCGGCGCCTCTGGCTGGAAACCCGAATCTGTTGGGGCACGCGATCTTCCGCCTGGGCGATCTGCGCTCACCCTATGCCGAACAGTCCTGCCCTGCAGTTGCAGCGGGAGCTTGGAACGGACTGGCTCTTCAGTCTTGGTTACGTCGGTACGAAAGGGACCGCCCTGTTTCAGCAAAGTCGGACGTCAACCCGACCATCTCCTGGAACGTAAGGTGGCCAGCGTGTAGACTCCGGCGCCGGGTACGCCGGATGCGCCGCAACCGCACCGCATCCATCTATCACTCGCTGCAAACCAGCCTGGAAAAGAGAGACTGTCACGCTGATTTCTCAATGGCGGCTCACTATACGTGGAGCGCCTTCATTGATGGCGCTTCTGATCTCAAGGTCAGCCCATCTCCCCCAGTGGCGGAAAGTTGCAGGCGGCGCAGGACTCTACAATCGCCGCGCCGGATCGAGCGCGTGCGTCTTTCGGATCATCCCCACGCGTGCGGCTATAAACGGCGTTTTCGAGCTGCCGTTCATGCGAGAGAAAAGCGGCGTCGCCAGCAAGAGTTCTGCGGCTGGCAAGCGAGCGGGCTTTCTAACTCTCCAGTCGGGCACACCTTTCACCGCTTTGATGGCGCTGACCCAGGCCTTCGGCCTCTCACAGCTCAACGCGACGCCGCGCGTCCACCTCAACACCGGCCTGGACCTCGCCAGCCTGTCGGTGCAAGAAATTTATCGGGCTGGAGGCGCCAACCTTTTTTCACGAGTCACCGCGTCCAACCCGCTCGGCAACACCGGCCGGAACATTCTTCGGTTCCGACGGGATCGGCAACCCGGACCTGGGGCTCATCAAGAACACGCGGATCACTGAAGGGCAGAACCTGCACTCCGGAGCCGAGCTTTACAACGCCACCAACACCAGGAACTTTGGGATACCGCCGGGGGACAGTCGTCAGCTCGGCGGATTTCCGGTATCAATGGGCACCGACGGCAGGCAACCGCCGTATCCTGCTAGGTCTGCGTTACACCTTCTAGAACCACCACTAATTGCGCGGACATGTGTGAGCCACAGTTCGTGTTCGCCAGCATCGAAGCGGACGTAAGTGATCTCGCCTCGGGCCGAGACGTCATATCTGTGAGCGATAGGGTACATTGACCGCAAGTTGGCAATTCGTCTTTCGTCATTGCCGGTGCGGGAGATGGCCCAAAGCTCGGCGCCGTCTGAGAGCTGTCCAGTGCGGGAGAAAGTAGACAAGGGAGTCATCCTTTGACCAGGAGGGGTTGTACCCATCGACGGTCAATTCCTTGCAAGCGTCAGGGCTGCGCGGACAAATGTAAATCTGGCCTGCTCTGCCTTTCTCGGCACGCTGAAAGCCCACCACAAACCTCCCGTCGTTAGACCATTGGGGTTCAAGAGCACCGCCCCAGGCTGACTTCTCTTCCAGATTCGATCTCACGAATGATTGTCGAAACGGGACGGTTGTCGTCCATTCTTGTGCATATGATCGAGCCGTTGGAAGAATCAATGTGGGCGTAGCGATGGGTTTCCCAGGTCCATCCACTGACGAGTGCGGAACTGGGCCCACCGGATAGCAGGAGTTTTCTCAAAGACGGCTCTGGTCGCGACTGGTTGAAGTAGAGGAAGGCGCCATCCGCTGACCACCGCGGGAACGTGTTGCGTTCTCCCTTCGCCCACGTCAACTGTCGAAGATCAGTCCCGTCCGGAACCGACTGTGTAGAGATGGACATCGCCGTCACTTTGGTGGGAAAAGAAAGCAATTCTCTCTTCATTCGGCGAGAACAAAGGACCAGCCAGGATTTCCCTCGTTTTCCTGAGTTCCCTGGTCTGTCTTGGAGACAGGATCCAGAACTGTCAGGACAAAAGTATGGCGGACGTGAGTGTGAAATCAGTTTGCTGTTCCCGTCGCGAGAGATCTCCGGATCGGTATCTTCTCCTGGGCTGACTAACAGAGGTTCCACTGAACCTCCCGAAACGGAAACTTTCCAAAGGGTCATGCTACCTGCCCGTTTGGACGAGAAACACGACAAACCGTCCATCGGGAGTCCAGGCTGGCGAACTCCCCTGAGCGACATCGAAGGTAAGACGACGAGCCCCACCTCCCGTTACGGGCAAGACCCAGAAATCACCCATCGGGCCGGCTTCAGGCTGAAAGAAAGCCACCATCGTACCGTCTGGGGAAAGAGAGGGCATGCGGTCAGTGAGGAGGTTGCCGACAACGGGAATGCCGTCGACCTTCCGTGGATCGCTGCCGTCAGCGCCAGCAGTCCAGATCTCCCGGCCTCTCTCAAACACCAGTCTGACTCCCGTCTCTGACCAGTTGGGATTCCCTCCCGATTCAATGATCTTTCGAGGCGCTCCTCCTAGTGGAGGAACAGACCAAATACCTCGATTCGATATGGGGCGATGCTGTCATCACGGCCGATACTGCCCAGGGTAAAAGACAATCTGATCGTTTCGTGGCGACCACCTTGGTCGATCCGCAGCAAGCTGACCGAACGTGATCTGGATTGATCTCCTCCAGCCAGGTTCTTCACCCAGATCTGGCGTACGCCATGAACGGCCCTGACGAATGCGATCATGGTGCCGTCCGGGGAGAACGTTGCAGGCGCGATGCGATTCTCCTGAAACGGAAATGAGGCGCTGCTCCGCCTGGCGCAAACTGCCAGCAGCCGGCGCTTGGCTTTCTGCCAACTTCCTCCTCAGAAATAGGTACAGAAGGACACCGAAGATGAGAAGCACGCTTCCGGTGATACCTATCGTTTGCTTGGAAATCCTGACTCGGCTGGGCAGGGGCCGTGCTATCTCGGGAGAAGGCCCCGCTTTGGGAAGGTCTGTTTCAATCTCTTCCTCTTGTTGGACTTCGATAAGAGAATAAGTCCGCTCCTCGACGAACAGCTCCGGTCTCTCTTGCCGACACGCTGTTACCGGGGCGACGAAGCGGTACCCTCGTTTTGGCACGGTCTGAATATAGCCTGAGGGATCTTCGCCGAGGGCCTTTCGCAAGACCGAGACGCTGCGGTTCAGGTTAGCTTCCTCGACAAAACTGTCCGGCCAGATCTCCTTTAACAACTCTTCTTTCTTACCAGGCGCCCGCTGTTTTGAACAAGCACGCGCAGGACTTCGAAAACCTTTGGGGTGAGAGGCACAGGATGGCCTTGGCGCAGCAGCACATGCTCCGACACATCCAGGCGAAAGGACCAAATTCGTAGCATGGCTTCGCCTGGTGGTTCATAGGGCGTTGGAACTCATTTCGGGGCAAATTTGAGCTTTTTGGAACTTTCTCAAAGGACTTCCTAGCCGCAGCCCAAATATTCTCGCCGCGACCTAAGTTTTACGGATGAGGTTGTGTGGTTGGGAGTACCGGCTCCGGGGACCATTTTAGTACGCCACCCTCGGCCTGACACAACAGCCGAACTTAGAAGGCCCGGACGGTCATCCGAAACGCCCTGAGGCCGGCCCTCTAAACCCTTATTTTGGAGGCTCCGTGAAGGTGAGAAGGACCATGAAGATCGGAGTCGAGACACAACGTGTTGTGAGCCTCACTAGGCGCGTCGGCGCAATTGAAGCTTGGTGCAGTCAGTGCGGCGAGCAGCGGCAGATGATCCATCCGGAAGAAGCAGCGTCACGAGCCGGAGTCAGCTCTTCGTGCCATCTACCGCCTGTGGAAGCTCCATCAGCTGCATTTCATCGAGACGCCTGAAGGATTGGTGCTCATCTGTCCCAACTCAGTTACTCAGGCCCGGGATTTTCCATTGAAGGAAGCTCAATGTGGCGCCGGTCACTATCGTAGCGATCAGCCGGGCCCGCTTCAGTCGGGAAGGCACTGCTCGCGGCGCCGAGAATCTAATTCAAAGAGAGGACATTCCAATGAAAGAAAAACTGTCAAAGCAGGCAAAGTCCGTAGTCCTTGCTCTTAGTTTCATTGTTTGGGTTGTTCTAGGAGTGGCGCCCGTCTCGGCAAGCGACTTATGCGGCTCGACCATCGTCACTGACCTGATTCTCGACCAGGATCTTACGTGCACGGGCAACGGTCTGACCGTCGGAGCCGACGGGATCAAGATTAACCTAAACGGACACACGATTACTGACCTGGATCAGCGATTGCTTTGGTCAGAGGAATTAGTCTTAACCAGCGCAACAGCGTCTCCATCCAAGGAGGCACAATCAGAAACTTCGAGTCAGGCATGTTCGTGGCGAACTCGTCAGAAATAACGATCAAGGAAATTCTCTTTACTGAGAATCGTGAGGGCGTTTTCCTGAATGGCTCCAGCGCGAGCTACGGTTAAAGAAAACACGGCCTGGCGAAACCTGATCCGAGGGTTTATGGTCCGGCCGAGTGCGACCCGAAGCTCTATGGACAACGTGATCAAGGACAACCTGGTCGTTGAAAACCCGGTCGGTATTCTCGTGTTCGGTCAGCCCAGGAACACTCTGAAGGAGAACCGGATTTCCTGGAGCAGCCAGGCGGGGATTCTCCTGACGGGTTCTGGGGCTTCCGGCAACCTTGTCAAAGAGAACATGATCGGGAGCAGTGCGGCTGGCATTGAATTCGCGGTCTCCGGCTGGACCGGCAACACGTTTGTCGAAAACAGAATTTTAACAAACACCTGCGGAGTGAAGGGCCCCTCAGATGGCAACACTTTCAGAGAGAACTTGCTCGAAGGCAACACGTCAGATACTTGCCCATGAGGCTCTGCGGGGTGATCAACACGCAGAGCGCCATCCTGGCGGAGCGTGCCTGCCGGTATCTCCGCCGTCGGAGAGAGTCCCGCATTGCTTCTTCCAGCAGAGGTACCTTGTGTGGAAATCGGAAGCAAGGGGTTCGTGTTTAGTGTAGAAATCGTGCGACTCCGTCTCAGCTGCGGTGACGGATAAGGAATGGATACGTCGGGCTCTACTGAGATTACGTTGTCCTGGTTCTGTAAGACTCCTTCGATCATCAGGAATTTTCCACTGGTGAGCAGAGTCCGATTTCGTTCATAAACATCGGGCGTCACAATCGCGTTCGCAATGCCGGTTTCGTCTTCCAGGCTGAGGAAGAGAAATCCTTTGGCGGTGCCTGGCCGCTGGCGGGCGATGACGCAGCCGGCAGTGCGTGCAAACCATCCGTCGGCGATGAACTTCAGATCACACGCCCGCTTGATGTTCATTCCATTCCATTCAGACCGGCGATGGGCCATAGGATGCCGTCCAACGGTGAGCCCTGTACCGTGAAAGTCGGTTACCAGGCGCTCCTCAGCGGTCATTTGAGACAGCGGCGATGGTGCGTCTTTCGGCTGATTCTGTTTGAACAGTGCGCCTGCCGGACGAATGGCTCGTTCCACCTGCCAAAGCGCGTCTCGTCGATGAAAGCGCTCACCCAATCCATTCAAGGCTCCAACTTGTGCAAGCATCGTCCACTCGCTCTTGCTGAGTTCCGGAACTCGCAGGGTGAGGTCTTCGATCGATGAGAATGGCCTGGTCGGCGCGAGCGCGCACCAAGGCATCGGCAGAGCTTTTCCGCAAACCACCGCACATAGCGGAGACCGAGACGGAGGATGGGGGGCGATGAAAGAGGCATGGACTCCCTCCTTGGATAAGGAGGGGCGGGCAGCAGCCAGCGGCTGCTGCCGGGGTGGTTTGAAGGATTGCAGGTTCCCGATCCACAGCATGGGTGCTCTTTACCCACCACCTCCCGCCGGGCCGTTGGTCCGGCATCCCTCCCTCATACGAGGAGGGGAGCATTTCCTCAAGAGAATTTGACCGGCTCCAGCGTGCACAGCCACTCCGGAGTGCAGGACATCCACTGGCTTCACTTTCAAGCCATGCCGTTGGGCATCTTTGACGATGGTGGCGGCCGAATAGAATCCCATCGGCTGGTTGTTCAGCAAAGCTGCCGTGAATGCTGCCAGGTAATGACATTTCAGATAAGCACTGGCATAAGCAATCAAGGCAAAGCTTGCCGGCGTGTGATTCTGGAAACCCATAGAGGGCAAATGAGGCAATGGAAGTAATAATCTCTTGCTGCGCTTCTGCGCCAGATGCCGTTCTGATCCATGCCGCGGCGGAGCCTGTTCTCAATCTCCAGCATGCGTTCTCGCGAATCGCTTGTGACCCATAGCTCGGCGCAGGTCTTCGGCTTCTCTCCGCCTGTGAAGTTCGCAGCTATCATGGCGATGCGCAGGAGCTGCTCCTGAAACAGCGGCACACCCAGGGTCCGTTTCAAAATAGGTTCAAGCGAAGTGATGAGCATAGCGAACGGGCTCTCGCTTCTTGTCGCCGTCTTCATATAGGGATTCATCATCTTGCCGACAATGGGCCCCGGGCGGATGATGGCAACCTGCACCGACCAAATCATAAAAGTGTTCAGGGCGGTTTCGTGGCAGCGCCGACATTTGAGCCCGACTCTCCACCTGAAACATTCCCACAGTGTCGGCCTGTTGCAGCGTACGGTACACCTCGGGGTCGTTTTGAGGCAGTTGAGCCAGGTCGAGCGGTTCGTCGTAATGCTGCGGCACCAGCGTGAGACAGTCCTTCAGAACGGCCATCATGCCGAGTCCCAGCAAGTCCACTTTGACGATCCCCATGTCGGCACAGTCGTCCTTGTCCCATTGCACCACCACGCGTCCTGGCATGCTGGCAGGCTCGAGCGGCACTACCGAATTCAACTGACCTTGGCAGATCACCATGCCGCCAGAGTGCTGCCCCAGATGACGCGGAAGATCCTGAAGACGCTCAGAGAGCTCCAGGTATTTGGAAATGCGAGGATGCTCCAGATCAAAGCCCGCATGACCGAAATGATTCTCCATCGTGTCTGTGGCGCCTTGCCATTCAAAGGAGCCAATCATCGAAGCCAATCGAGTCAGCGTTTCCGGATCAAAGCCAAGAGCCTTTGCCCACTTCGCGCGCAGCGGAGCGCCCACGATAGGTGATGACATTTCGCCGTCATGGCGGCGCCTAATTGGCCATAACGTTGATAAACGTATTGGATGGCCCGCTCGCGATCGTCCCCGCTCGGAAGGTCGAGATCGATATCAGGCCACTCGCCGCGCTTCCGACAGAAAGCGCTCAAACAGCAGCTCCATACCGACTGGATCGATTGCGGTGATGCCGAGCGCATAACAAACGGCGCTATTGGCTGCTGAACCCCGGCCTTGCACCAGAATTCCTTCCTGGCGGCAAAAGCGAATGATGTCCCAGACAATCAGGAAGTAGCCTTCCAAATGCAGCTTGTCGATGAGTTGCAATTCACGCTCAATCTGGCGCCGCGCGCGAGCGAGCAATCCCGAGTCGCTGTTTGGGAAGATAGCGCGTCGTTCAACTCCGTCCTCTGTGCGTTGGCGGAGGATACGACATCATCGTTTCTCCTTCAGGCACGGGGTACTTCGGGAACTCATATCCCAGATCCGGCCAGTGTGAAACCCAGCCGGGCGGAAAGCTCGACTGTATTGGCAATGGCTTCGGGCAGATCGGCAAAGAGCACGCGCCATGTCGCCAGCTGAACGGAAGTGGCGCTCTGCATTCGATTCCAGCAGCCGGCCGGCGGTTTCCAGCGAGCAGTGATGCCGGACGCAGGTCAACACATCCAACAGTTCGCGATCCTCAGGCCGTGCGTAGCGCACGCCATTGGTGGCGAGCAGTGGTAAGCTTCAAACTGCGCGCAATGGCGCACGGCAGCCTGGTTCCTGAATTCCTCCTGCCGGTCGAAATGCCGCTGCAACTCCACGTAGACATTGGAAGGCCCAAAAATCTGAATCAGGCGCTCCACTTCATTTTTGGCTGCGTCATAACCGCCGCTCGCAAGGGCTGCAGCCAGCGGCCCTTCGGCGCCACCGGTCAGACAGACGAGCCCCCTTGGCGAAGGATTGAGCTCTTCGAGAGTCGCGCGCCCTTCCCCTTTGGCTTTCTCCCGCAACTTATATTGCGTGATAAGCCGGCACAGGTTCCGGTAGCCTTCGGCAGGTCTCCGCCAGCAATGAGTAACGAACCGGCTGTGGCATCTGCGGGAGTTTTGATCCATGCTGGGGCGACTCGACTGCAAACCTGCGTCTTGAACTGAAACCTCAGCACCGATGTGTGCGCGCAGGCCTCGCCTTCTTGGCGGCCATAGTGAAAGCGTGGTGCTCCGTACACACCGTCACGATCCAACAGCGCCATCGCAGGCATAGCTTCGCTTCGCGCAGGCAGAGATCAACTCTTCAGGCAGAGACCCGCCTTCCAGAAAGCTGAAAGCAGAACGGGTGTGGAGTTCGATGTACATGGGGAGTAGCTGGGGAACTGCTTTACTTGAAATCAATGAGGAGACTATTCGGGGAGAGGCGGCGAGCCTACCTCGATGGAGTTTCAGTCATACATCCCTCCACAAACCATTGCTGCGTGTGAAGGTCAAAATAGATTCCGATAGACCACGGATTCGGGATTGGAAATCGGTCCCGAAAGGGCGTGTCTTGTGTGCGCGGCTGGGACTCTCTACTAACGCGACATCCCATTCATCCCGTGCCCAGGACGTTTCACTCCACCAGTCTCCACTGTTTCGCCAGGGGCCGGCCTGGGCAAGAACCTTGCGTCGTTGATTGAGGAAAGTGACAAACACGAGGCCGGGCATCTTTCAACTCCACGCGGGCTGGTATCGCAGGCCGAAACCGCCGCAAGGCAGAATGCGGAAGAGCGGGGCAATGTTCCTGGGAGCGCGGGCGTCCCGCCTGCTTCTTGGTTTTGGTATTCATTTCCTGACCGCTTTTTCAGCAGCCTGAGGCGGACGAGACGTCCGCGCTCCCAGCGTTTCTTCAGACAACGAGAATCTCTGCATCTGAAACGCGTCAGGCCGGTGCGTGTTTCGCAGCACAGGTGACCCCACGCGGGTCTCTCCGGCAATGGCTTTGATCCGAGCCAGAGTAATCTCCATCCGTTGGGGCTCAGGTCCTGGTGGTATGAAGAGGTCTCTCTGTATTTTGCGTGGAGGAGCCGCTTCAATAGTCAACAACACCTTCTTGACTGGAGCTCTGGGTGGATGCGCCTGCAACTCTAATTGCAACAGCTTGAGAGAGGGTTTTACTGTCTTGGACTGGGACAGGCAACTGCAGCGTGATGCGATGGAGAGAATTGGGATCGGTTTCCATTGAGTGATTCATGTGGTGTCGTTTCGAGAGAACTAGAGGAACTTCAACGCACGAGTCGTCATTCCCACGAAAGCGGGAATCCAGTATTTCTGAGGCACAGCTAGATTCCCGCTTTCAAGGGAATGACGCAGGAGCATGGAGCGGGCACGTCGTCTTCAATTGAGCGCCCCGGGGCTCTTCTGGCTGGCTACAGCCTTTCCTGCATTCGCAAACAAAGCACGGGCCTGTGGCAGCAGTTCGACCGCTTTCAGTACCTGAGAGTCTCCTTCCAGAAAAACTTGCTGCGCCTCTTCAAAGCCGATCCGCGACAGTACGTACTCGTACTTGAGCCTTAATTTTACAAACTCAAGGTTTTGTTCAAACGGTTGCTGCCAGGGAAGTTCTCGAGAACGCAAATAAGCTCGAAATTCCTGAAGGAGAGTATCGCTTACTTCAAAAGCTTGCTGGGGTTCGGGGTGCCGGGCGTTGTAAGAGCGGATGAAACTGAAAAACGAAGCATTGCTCAGAAGCACGGACTGAAAACTATTGAACGATGGAGCTGGCAGTGTGATGTCGGGCTTGATACCACCACCGCCATAAACTTCCCGCCCGCTGTCAGTACGCCGTATTTCAGTTGGTTGGATCTCTTTACCCTTTTCGTTGAAATAGTCGTAATACGATTTTCCGAATAGTCGCGCTGGATGAGGCGTCCGCTGGGCGTGTAAAACCTTGCCGTTGTCAGAGCGACGCCGGCGCCACGGCTCAATTCAAAAACAGATTGGACCAACCCTTTCCCAAAACTGGTCTCCCCAGGATAAGGCCGCGGTCATGATCCTGAACGGCGCCGGCCACAATCTCAGAAGCGCCTGCACTGTCGTTGTTGATCAGAATGACCATGGCATAAGCTGCTACTGGCGGCTCCCTTCGGAACAACGTAGCGATGATTGGCGCTGGCGAGGCGCCCTTTGGTCAGCAATGACATCCTGCCCCTGCTTCAAAAACTTGTCGGCAACGCCAATGGCTGCCTGGAGCGCGCCTCCAGGATTGCCACGCAAATCCAGAATCAAGCCTTCAAGCTCCGGCCCCAGTTTTTTCAAGGCTTCTTCCAGTTCCCGCTCGGTGGTTTCGGTGAAATCTTCAATGCGAATGTAACCGGTCTTGGGGCGCAGATAGACAGCTACAGGCACGCTGTGGCGGGAATCACATCCCGTGTAACGGTGAAGTCCAGCAGATCTCCAATGCCTTCCCGCTGCACAGAAATCCGAACCACGGTCCCCCTCGGCCCGCGGAGTTTTTCGACTACTTGGTTCCGTGTCAGTCCTGATGCCGGGCTTGCCGTCAATTTTTACGATGATATCTCCGGAACGAATGCCTAGCCGGTGAGCCGGAGTTCCAGGCAGCGTCGAAATGACGGTGGGCTGTCCGTTGATATTGGCAACACTGATCCCCAGGCCAAAAAATTGCCACGCTGATCGTCCCTGAAAGCCGGTAGGTGTTCGGATCGAAAAGCTGAGTGTGGATCCAACATTTGCAGCATGCCACGAATGGAATCGTACAAACTTTTCTCCGTATTCACGGGGTCGGCATAATTTTCCTCGGCCAGGCTCAGCACCTGAGTGTAGGTCTTCAGGAGCTTGTCGAGATCCTCCGATGTTCTGGGGGTGGCTGTGCAATTGGCTGTTCCCAAATCCGGCCATCAACGAAGCTGTCAGGAATAACCAACAACGCCAAAGTGCATCGATTCTTGTTCACGGGACTCTCCTGCTTTTGCCGATGATCTGCGAAAACCGTATCATGGAGGCGAACAAAAGCAAAAACTAAATCAACTCAAATCGAACGGCGCACCACAAAGGCTAGCTCTCATATTCCCAGCCAAAACCGGGCCGGTCAGAGGGTCGCATGTAAATACCTTCAGGGCCGCGCGTGATCTGGTTGTCTTCTTCAAATCGACTGTAGACTTCCTTCGGACCTCCCGGTGCCGGTAGGAACATCTCGCACCACGGGCTGTTGGTGGCCGAAAAGATGTAATGCGGAGCACCGCCGCGCCAGCCGCCGTGCGGAATCACCGGTATGTCGTGAGCTGCGGCAAGTGCGCCAATATGCCGCAACTCGCTGGAGGCCGCCGCACCAGTTCATGTCAGGCTGCCAGATGCTGGCCGCCTTGTATTCCAGCAGCAGCCGAAATCCATAGCGCGTGTATTCGTGCTCACCCGGTGACAATGCCGCGTGGATTTGATCTGAGCGTTCAACCTGCCGAAGCCGGCATAGTCATCGGGCGGCAGGCATTCTTCCATCCAGTAGACACGATATGGTTCCAACATTTCCGCGAACTCGACGGTATAGCGCTCATCGAAGGCCATCCAGCAATCCAGCATGATCTCGCCGTCGGGACCCAGTAGCTGGCGGGTACGCTTCACGAGTTCGGTGTTTTTCTTCATTCCCTCACGGCCGTCCGCCGGCCCATAGGGAATCGCGAGCTTGATTTTCTTGTACCCAAACTCCGCATGCTGCTCGATGTCGTTGCCCGTGCAATAAGCGGGGATACGCTCTTTGGTTTGCCCGCCCAACAGCTTGTGTAGACCGGCATGCCCAGGGCATTTCCGATGATGTCCCACAGCGCGTTATCCACAGCGCTGATGGCATGAACCACCAGGCCCTTGCGCCCGTAGTACAGCGTAGAGCGCCAAAGGATGTCCCAAAGCTGCTCGACCTTGAATGGGTCTTCACCGAGAAGCAACTTGGGGAAATGCTTCTCGACAACATAAGCCGGCGCCGGGTCCCCCAAAGCCAAATCCTTTCACTCCCTTGTCTGTGGTGATCTCCACCCATTCGGGGCCCAGATCTTCAGCCATGAACAAGAGAGCGCTGCGCTTTGTATTTGGGATAAATCGACATCGGGTTGGCGACTTCCACGCCTCCGGTCGACCAGGAACCAGGTGCAGGCGTGTACGTCGGTATCGGACGTTTTGGCTGGGGCGCACCATGCGAATGCCGGTGATCTTGAGTTTGCTCTTTCTCCGTCTGGAAGGGCAGCGGAGGCGGAATCGGCAGATGGTCGAGCGGCTGCTGGTGGAAGCATTCATGGATGTGGCGGCCAGAGGGAACGAGACGTGGAAGAGAGGAACTGGCGGCGGTTCATGTTGGAGTCCTCAGGTGATGGCGAAAACATCCCCAAAAACTGGTCCGATTGGTATCGAACGTTGGAACACTTCCTCACAATAGCAACTTAGAAAATCAACAATGGACGATAGGCAAATCGCTTTTAGCCACTGACGGATCCGGGTTCTTACTTCCGCTTCGGGCTTACGTCGCGTCCTTCACAATAACTACTTCGTTCATCTTGTCGCCGGTGCGAATGGCGTTGACAACCGTCATGTCCTGGGTGCGACCGAAAACTGTGTGCACACCGTCGAGGTGCGGCTGTGAGGAGTGGCAAATGAAGAACTGACTGCCTCCCGTATTCTTCCCTCGATGGGCCATCGACAGCGACCCCGCCAGATGTTTGTTGGGATTGATCTCGCATTTGATGCTGTAGCCCGGACCTCCTGTCCCATCCCCTCTGGGACACCCGCCCTGAACCATGAAGTTGGAGATGACACGGTGAAATGACAGGCCGTTGTAAAATCCCGATTCCGCCAGTTTTACAAAATTTGCGACTGTGCCTGGTGCATCGTTGTCGAAGAAATCAATGTTGATGTCGCCTTTGTTGGTTTTTGATGATGGCCTTTGGTCATGGTTCTCTCGTTTCCGTCCTAAGAAATTTGCTTCCTGGACTTCATCCCCTCGCGCGATCCGTGCCAGGCTAAATCCTGCATCACTGTCCTTTCGTCTGCATGTCTTTCTTGAGTTGCCCCACGATCTCCTTCTGCCAATTCACGAGGAGTCGATTTCATTCCCCAAGAAAGATAGACTCGGAAGGGTTCTTGGCAGCGGACCAGAGGACCCGCTCTGTCTTCAGGTCGATAAGAAATGCCGTGCCGCGAGTTCGCGCCGTGGTTTTTCGAGATCTTGGCGTCGACCGTCATCAGATTCTTGATGTCTACTTCAGTAGTATCCGAAAGCAAAGCGTCGGCCTGGCGCGGATTGAGGGTCACCTCAAAATGACCCCACCTAACAAGCTCGTTGGTTAGAAAGTGCTCGAACTCGGTCTTTCATGGGAATGACGTAGATCGTCCTCACGCCATTCAGAGCACTGGAAGAGGAAGCAACTGGAGTTGCAGAGGGAGTTCGGCCATGGTGCTGTTTCCTGTGCCGGGGTCAGAACGGAAAAGGCAAAAACCGCTAGCAAAACAAGCATTCCAGTTCGTCGGAGCAATGGCATCGAAAGACCTCCTTATTCGTCCTTCTCCGGGGTAAATCCAGTCAGAGCCGCCCATTCATGGCCACGATCCAACGTAGTTGCGCACTCGCGAGATAGCCCAACAGTTGCAGTGCCAGATAGGTATTCGACGCACGGTTTCCCTTGGTGGCAATAGACCAGAATCTCCTTCTCGGGAGTTGCACCAACGTCCCTGAGACGTTTCTCCAAGTCCAGCAACCTGGCGGTAACTCAGAGGGTTCTCCAGAGCTGTGTCCATTCCAGCCAGACTGCGCCTGGAGATGCGTCCGCATGCGGGCGCAGTGCTGCGACGTGTCCTTGCCGGAGTACTCGTCACGGCTACGGACATCAAGAATCACTGCAGTCGAACTGCGGATGCGCTTGGCGACGTAGTCTGTTGATGCGAAGATTGCAGGATTCGCATTCACATTGAAGGCCTTGGCCGGGCGCACAGTTTTCTCAGTGCTGACCGGCAATCCCGCTTTCTGCCAGCGCGCCGAATCCGCCGTGCAGCACCGTCCCCAACGGTAACCCGCATAGGTCAAAAACCAGAGCGCTTTGGGTGCCTTAGTCCCCATGCTTTCGTCATAAAACACAATCTGCTCAGCGCCTGTAATGCCAAGAATGCTGAACTTGGCGGCCAGTTCCTGGTGCAGGAGTGGCAATGCTGATTCCGAAGTTCGCGCGCCAATGCCTGAGATGTCCAACCAGACCGCACCGGGGATGTGTCCCTGCATGTATTGTTGTTCGGTGCGCGTGTCGGCAACGATGACGCGGTCTTTCAAAGTGCCTCCATTCAACCAACCCGCTTCCACCAGCCACACGGATTTGGGCGGCGTGGGGACGACCTTCAAGAGTAGGAACCAGTGGCGTTCAGCAGTAACAAGCTGCCGAGAAAGAATCGCGTAGCTGAAGCTGCGAGCCTTCGAACGTGCGAAATAAATTCATCTGCGGGATTCCTCGGCTAAGGCTCCGCAGCCTCCGCTTGGCTGTCTGCGCCATTCTAGAGGCTTTTTCGCAAAATCCTAATAATTAATCGAAGCGTGGAGGATGAGAGTTACAGCCAGGTGGAATCCTGGGCCACCGATAATTTGGAGACGCGGAGGAACCTCTCCTGAGGGTCAGGAGTGAAGCGCGCCAAACTATCTGTTCTCGAAAGTGTGGTGGAATCTTGACGAGCTAGGTCATTTGCACTGCAGGCGACCAAACGAATGAACAAATCCAGAACAACAGGTGGGCCAGTTCCTCAGGCTCTGGCCCATCCTGGTTAGATTCTGCTATGTGGCGCTGTCTGACCTCGATCTTGGCGGCTGTTCTGGTTGCCGTATCGAAGTGGACACTCACTGGTGTTCCGCTCTTGCGTGGCAAGTCCTTCGACTCCTCCATCAGCGCCACTGATGAGCGTCTGGTCGGTGTATCGAAACTCGTTTTCCTGTCCTTGAGAATTCTTGACCGACAAAGTCTTAGCCGTGGCATCTACTTTCATCAGCTCTCCTTCAAAGATCTGTTGAGTTTCTTGTGTTTGTGCCATCGGCGCAGCTTTTCCCGCCTGGTCTGGTTGAGCTTTTTCCGCGGAGGTCTGTTTCTTGGTCTCACTGCATCCCGTCAAGGTAAAGATGAACAAGATGACGCCAAGAATCGAGACTTGTTTTCCGGTCCTCATTGTCGCCTCCTTTCTCAGTCAGACTAAGCGTTGGAACTGCGCGGACGCAAAGCAGCAACGTGAATGAAAACAAAGAAGGCCAGTCGCCCATGCGTCTGGCCCTTCACAACAACGGGTTCGGGTTGCGCGCTACTATTTGCGCTTCCCGACCTCGATCCTCGTGGCTGTCTTGCTTGCCGCGTCAAAATCGACCTTCACTGGAGCTCCACTCTGAGTGGCGAGACCTTCGACTCCACCCTCGGCCCCGATGATTTGCGTTTGCTCATTATATCGAAATTCCATTTCCCCTTTTGCGGTCTTGACCGATAAAGTCTTGGCGGCAGGCATCCACTTTTGTCAGCTCTCCCTGAACACTCGACGCTTTTTCTTGCGCCAGTGCCAGAGTCGGGCTGGGTCAGAATCAATCCAGCAAAAAGGACTAAAACGGAAAGGACTGCTAAGGTGGGATAGTTGATCTTCATAGGACTAGCTCTCTTTTTGATTAACGCAAGGAATGGTTGGACATCAATCTACAGACTACAGATGCTTTCTTCACCTCCCTTCTTTGCTGCCCTGTCTTGCAAGGAGGGCGCCATCAAAGGAAATATCGTTACAACTACCTCACAAAGTCCCAAAACAGCGCGTTGAAAGGGCCCGGAAAATAGGATTGTTCAAACCAGCATGCCCGAAAGCAGTCTTTGATTCCGAAAGATTTTACCCGCTGAGCGTGAAAAATTTGCCAATTTGAGCCTAAACCCCTTGAGAAAAGATGTCGTATACTGATAGTGTCTCTTCTGGGCCCTAAGGCTTGAAGAACAAGTGGATTTGTTGTCCCGCAGATAACAGCTCCCACGACAGAAAAAGGCTAACCGCAGGGCTTGAAAGACGATGGCCTGTGCGAGAGTTCACCGCCACGGCCTTGCCAGCAGCAGATCCCTGACCGAAAGGGAGTTTGTCCGGGCGAACGTGATCCCGTTCCAAGCGAGGACGAGAATGAGATTTTGCTCAAGGTTGGTTCAAGCTAAGGATATTAGCTCTTTGCAGGAACTTAGGCCCCGCAAGCCAAAAGGGCGAGATCTCTCGCTGTGCTTTGTCTTTTGCCAGCCCTGTTATTTCTTTGTGGGAGCAAAACTTCTCGCAGATGGCAAGCCAGTAGGCAGGCGAACAACGCAAAAAATCAGAACGATTGTGGATCGCTTTCGTCACGACCTCTCTATCACGGACAAGGTGCAGATTTCGATTGTTGCCAGAGAATGACAAGTTGGTATCAGTCGAGCGATCAAAACGACGACCTGGAGAGTTTATCCTGTCGTTCGACGAAACCTTTATCAACGGTCTGGAAGATAGTGAACTCAGCGCATCCATTGCCCACGAATTGGGGCATGTCTGGATCTTCACGCATCACCCCTATCTTCAGACAGAGCTTCTGGCAAACCAGGTTGCGCTTAGAGTGGTGAGCCGGGAGAATTTGGAAAGGGTCTACGAAAAAGTCTGGAAGGACAAAGGGAAGGGCGACCTCAACAGAGTTTCTCGGCAGAAAGAAACAGGCGGTGGGACTGAAATCGGAAATCCGACTCAAATCTCTGCCCAAAACCACGGATGGTCTGACCAATAAATATTGGAGCTCCCAGACCTGCTTGACCCATGCAAAGACTACACGGCACACTGCCTACACTAACACCACTACTTCGTGCGGACTCTCAAAGTGCGAACTACGACGGCGCGGTGATCCCCAGCCCGTTAAAGGCTCAGACGAAGCGAGCTGCACGTAGCGAAACGTCTTCATGAGTTCTAAAAACTCAGCGTCGCTCAGGCCTTCAATCTTGGAAATGGTGTCCAACACCGGGGGCAGCAACCAGCGGCGATTCGGATAACGCTGCTTGATTCGATCCAGGAATGCGTTTCGGTAAACGCCGCAGGTCTTCCCGCTCTGGTGACATAGTGGTCAGCCTTGATGACGCTGAGATCGTACTCGTTGAAAAGCTGCTTTTGTATTTCGGAGGAAGGATAAATTCTGGCATGACGCGATCTCCACAAACTCAAATGACGCCTCCTTCTATAATGGCTTCGGTCCCACACTGTCAAACCATTTTCCTTGGACAGGAAGTAAACGAATGAGCACACTCGCG
>ERZ1370068.5931-contig-4935_pt1 | contig 39908 bp, 48 predicted proteins | sample MGYA00561227_ERZ1370068 | MGnify/ENA primary metagenome ERZ1370068 (study PRJEB38410, sample SAMEA6850437) | metagenome | study: Metagenomic assessment of the ecological functions of the soil: analysis of the soil microbiota associated with the... | reverse complement strand
TACTTCGTTCAGTTACGTATTGCTGATCGAGAACGGGCGCCGTCTGGAGAAGCGTTCACCATTCGTGCGTGAGCACAGCGCCAACAACGCCGGCGCCGGTCGCTCGCCGCTCGAGGCGGCCGCGCTCGCCAAGGCGAAGGGCATCCCTGTGTACACCATCGGCGCCGGGACAGCAACGGCGTCGTGCCGATGCCGGTGTTCGATCCGAACGGCCGCAAGCTCGGCTACCGCAGCACGCCGTCTCCGATCGTCGACGAGCCGACGATGCGCGGCATCGCCAACGCGCACCGGCGGCGCGCTACTTCCGCGCCACCGATTCCGGACACCATCGATCAGGCCTTCGCCGCGATCGACCGCGAGCGCAAGATCGACCTTCGACGCCACCGCGGCGCGCAGCGATGCCGAAGAGTTCTACGCCTGGGCCGCGTGGCCCCTGCTGTCGCTTGCTCGCCGGCTGGCTGATCACGCGGCGCCGCTGCGCGCCCCTGCGCAGCTGCCTGCCGCCGCGTCCCGTCGCCGCCGATCAGCGTCCACGGTGTTCGCATGAGCTGGGCAACATCCCTCATCCTCGATCGCCATCCCGCTCCGCCCGTTCTGATCGCGCGCGTGGTGGCTCTTCCGCGGTCGCGCGGCGGCCGGCGACGATCGCCGCCTGCGCCAACGTCGCCGCGCCGCTGGGCCGACCGCCACGGCCTGCCGCCGATGCGCCGCGCCGGTGATGTCGCGGCGCGCCTGCGCGGTCTGCGCTCGCGCTCGCCGCCGCGCTCGCGCTGGCTGGCGCTGGCCCGCCCGCAGTGGGGCGAGGTCCCCGAGCAGATCGGTGTCGATGCGTCGCGCGAGGTGATGATCGCGCTCGACCTCTCGCAGCAGCATGATGGCCGACGACGTCGTCGCCGACCCGCCTGGCGCGCGCCAAGCTCGCTCGTCGCGGCGCTGCTCGATGCGCTGCACGGCGAGCGCGTCGGCCTGACCGTCTTCTGCCGGCACCGCGTTCGTGCAGAGCCCGCTCAGCGCCGACTACGAGGTGCTGCGCGAGTTCCTCGGCGCGCTCGATACCGTCGTACCTGCCGCAGGGCGGCACCGACTACGCCATCGATGCTGCGCGCCGCCGCCAGGCGTCTCGGCGCGCAGGGCGACGGCGCCCGCTATCTCGTCGTCGCTCAGCGACGGCGAGGCGCATCGACGAGGCCTGGCAGAGGCGCTCGTCCCGCGCGCTGCAGCGAGCAGCGGCATCCGCGTCATTCGGGCTCGGCGTCGGCACACCGCCGGCGCGCGCTGGTGCCCCGATCCGGCGACGGCGGCCTGGTCGAAGGACGAATCGCGGCAGCGCGCGGTGCTGTCGCAAGCTCGAGCCCGCGACGCTGCAAGCAGCTCGCCGAACAGACCGGCGGCACCTATCGCGATGCGGCCACGCTGGGTCGACATCGCCGACTGGTCGGCGCGACCGTCGCCACAGGGCCAAGCGCGGCGACTACGTCGAGCAGCGCACGTGTCCGCCTCGCAGGACCGCTTACCAGTGGTTCTGCGCCGGCCCTGCTGCTCTTCCTCCTCCTCAGCTACTGGCTCGAGCTTCCCCGTTTCGCCCCTCGCCCGCGCTCTTCCCACGCGCGGCCGCCGTCCGCGCCCGGCTTACTGCGTCGGTCCTCGCGGCGGCGTTGGTCGGGCTCGCTAGCCTGGCAACCTCCTCAGGCCTGGCGCATCGCGGCGGCGTACGGACACTTCCGCTCTCCCAGTCCGTCGCCACCGTCTCCCCGGCCAGCCCGACCATCTCGACCAGACCGTCGCGGCGCTGAGCGCGCAGCCGTCAGCTCGCGCGTGGCCGGACTACGCGAACGCTGGCGAACCGACACGATCGCCTTCGCCGTCGCAGCCGACATGCGCCGAGCGATGGCCTCGCGCGACGGCATCATCGACGACGCGCTCGCCGCCGTGGACCGCGGCGAAGCCAGCCAGGCCGTCCACGGCCGCCGACTGAGCCGACGCTGCGCACAGCAGCTCGAGCAGCTGCAGCACGGCCCGCGGACCAGCCGCCGCAGCAGGACCAAAACAGAAGGATCAGCAGACAGAAGTCTGGGACCAGCAGAGCGGCTCGCCCGCAGACCAAAAGGCGGCGGACTCCGGGACAGAAGGACAACGCTGCAGCACGAACAGCGGCGGCGGTCCGATTCCGCCGCCAGGATCAGGCAAGTCGTACCAATCAGTCAGGAACCGGATCCGAACCGCGGCAGAGGCGAGCAGGCGAAGAACGAACCAGGAGAAGCAGGATGGCCAGTCGTCGCCGCGAACGAGAGGCCGACGCACCGCAGGATCAGGGCAGTGCGGAACGGCACCGATCAGCACGCAGGCACGGATTCCGAGCAGACCGGATCGCGCGGCGCAGAATCGGGAACACTGACGATTCGCCGAGAGGCGGGCGGCACGGCCGCCACGCGATCCCAGAAAAACCGCGGGGACGAGGTGAAGCCGGCCGACGCCAGGCCGGGCTCGCCGACAGCGCCGGGCTGGCGACGAGCCGCAGCCGCCGCACGCAGGTCAGGCCAGGATGCCGAAGTCCGAGGCCCAGAAAGCAGGCGCGCGCAGGACACGCGCATGGTCGGCGGCGGTCGCGCGATGGCCAGCGCCGAGCCAGCAGCGGTCCGGCGGCTCTCGCCGAGGCGCTCGGCGCAGCATGGACGCGCGTCAAGGACGGCGACTCGCCGGCGGTGCTGTTCACGACCGCATGAACCGCGCCGAGGGGCCAGCCGCGCGCCCCGGAAGAACGGCGGCACGAAGAATTGGTGAGAGAGGTCGAGACGAGATAGGCACGCACGGAAGCGATGCGATGGCCTGAGCCGGCTGCTGCTCGGCGCGATCGGCGTGCTGGTACTGACGGGCACGGCCGCGCGCACAGCAGGTGTACTGGGAAGCGCCCGGTTCACTCGGCGCCGGCCAGCGCGCGTCGCGCTCGATCGTCGTTCGCAGCCACGCTGAGCCCGCCGGCGCCGCTGGACGTGCCGTCCGTCGACGACCTGGACGAGCCTCGGCCCCGCCCTCCGGCACAGCAGTCGAGCATCTCGGATCATCAACGGCGCGCGCCGCGCGCCGGCTGTGACGTTGAAGCTGGTCCGCGCCGAGCGCGAGGGTCGCTTCACCATTTCCATCGTTCGACGTCGAGACGGCGGCCGGCACGCTCTCAGCGTGCGCCCGCTGACGATCGACGTCGGCGTTGCCACGCTAGGCCAGTTTAAAGGTTTCCGGTGGTGGTGTCGATTGCGGGCGGCTGAGAAGCGTGCTGGCGTCGTTCCGGATGCTCGAACGATGGAATGGTGAAGCGACCGCGCGCCGCGTCGGCCAGACGTTGAGTTTTCCGTCTGCGCCGAGCGCGAGGTCGCTTCACCATTCTCCATCGTTCGACGTCGCGACGAGCGACGGCACGTTCAGCTGCGCCCGCTGACGATCGACGTCGGCGCGCTACACTGCCGGGCGGCAAGAACGGCAGCGCAGCCAAGGTGAGCGACGTCGTCGACGCGCGCCTGACGCCGTCGACGATGACGCCGCTACGCCGGCGAGGTCTTCGAAGTCGGCGTGATCGTCGGCGCGACCGGCGGACGGCATGGCGAGGTGGTCGGCACACCGACCTGGAACAGTCCGGTGTCGTTGCAGAAGCATGGAGCGACGGCCAGGTCGTCTCGACCGACCGCGGCTCGGCGTCCGCTTCCATACCCGCGCCGTCGCACCGCAGGCCGGCCGTGTGCAGGTCGCACCGATTCAGCAGGAGAGTCGCGATCGAGAGCGGCCGCAGGCTGCATCGACCCGTTCGGCGACATCGACGACGCTTTCGCCGACATGCGCAAGTTTGGCGGCGCCAACCTGTTCAACTCCTTCTTCTCGCGCGGACAGAAGACCAGCGACCGCGTGCGCAGCAATTCGTTGCAACTCGACGTGCAACCGCTGCCGCAGCCGGCGCCGGAGGGTTTCAGCGGCGCCGTTGGGCAGTTCGAGCTCAAATCAACCCTGGCTCCGGCGCAGCTCAAGACCGGCGAGCCGGTCACCTGGACGCTGACGCTCAGCGGCACCGGCAACTGGCCGGGCGGTGTCAGCGCTGCCGGCGCGCGCCGTCCCCAACGACGTCCGCACGCTGCAGCCCAAACAGCATAAGTGAGTTCGCCGACGGCCAGGAGTTCGCCGGCCAGGTGAGCGAAGATCTCGTGCTCGTGCCCGAACAAACCCGGCGACTACCATCTGTCTCCGGTTCGCTTCGTCTACTTCGATCCGGCCAAAGGCAAGTATCAGACCCTCGAGGCGCAGCCGCCGATGCTGCACATCACCGGCGCGCCGATCGCCGCGCCACAGCCGCAGACCGCGGCCGCCGCGCCCGCGGCTCCTGCACCCGGCCGCCGCCGCGGCTGCACGCGGATGCGCAGGCCAACGCTCCGATCGCCGGCGCTGCGCAGCTCGCCGCGCGATGCGGGAAGTCTGGTCACGCCATCGGATCTTGCTCCGCTCGGCGCAACGGCATTCATGCTGATCGTCGCCGCGCCGCTCGTCCTGATTCTGCTCGACTGGACCGGTCTGGCGATTCGCCGCGCGCGCGGCTGACCGATCCGCGCCGGCCGCAGCGTCTGGCCTTCAGTGCGCTGGCGCCCGCCATCGAGCGTGTGCGCGTTACAGTGAGCGCTGACGATCGCATCGCCGCGCTGCTCGCCTGGCAACACACGGTGGCGGTTGCGCTCGGTCTCGATCTGGCGGCGCCGACCGCCGAGCAGCTCCCCGACCAGCGCTGGCTCGACATCTGGGCCGGCAACGAGCGTGCCCTCTACGGCCGCGAGCATGCACTGCCGGGCGGATGGTGCGACCGCGCCCTGTCGGTCTGCACGCGCACGCGCCGGCCGCGCTTCAACCCGCTGCGTTGCGTTCACGTGCGCAACCTGGTGCCGAAGGTCGCGACCGCGATGCTGCTGCTTGTCTGCGCCGTCGCGCCGCTGCGCGCGGAGGAGTCGAGGATGCGTGCATGCGGAACGGCGATTTCACCGCTGCGCACGATCAGTATCTCGCTGCGGTCAAGGAGACGCCGTCCGACTGGATCGCCCGCTGCAACCTCGGTCTCGCGGTCGCGCAGCTCGGCGATGCGCCGCGCGCGCTCGCCGAGACCGTCGCCGCTTTCGCTCACGCACCGGGCGACGAAGCGGTACGGTGGAATGCGCAGGCGTTCGGCGCGCGGGTGCCGGGCTTCGATCGCGGCATTGCAGCGCTGGTCGCGCATCCGGGACTGGCGGGCCACGCGTCGCCTCGCCGTTTGCAGGCAGGTGGTGATCGCCGCGACCTTCATCGGTTGCATCGGCGCGGCGCTGATGCTGCGACGCCGCTATCAGAGCGTGCCGAGCCGCAGCCGCCTCGGACTGGCGCTGCTGGCTCGCCGGCATGGTGTTCGGCAGTACGGCGGCGCGTTGGTCTGCGCAGCTGCATGGGCCGCTCGCCGATGCGCGCGTGGCATTGGTCACGGGCAGCCGGATGCTGCGATCCGTGCCCACCGGATGCCGAGCAGAAGCAGCAGCAGAAGCCGCTCGCGGCCGGAACGCTGGTCGTGGTCGAGCGCGATTTTCTCGGCTGGGTCAAGGTCGGGCTGCGCGGTGGCGAGTCGGGCTGGCTGCGCCACGCCGACCTGGTGCCGCTCGTACGCGGCGCCCAGTGCGTGATGACGAGATCCCGCTCCGCCCCAGCAAGCGGAGAGGGCCAGGGGCGATGGTGTTTCCCAATGGGACGCCTATGCGGCGGTCCCACCATTCAAAGAAGCGAAGGACGTGGGAAGCACCTTCGCCCTGCCAATTTTCCATCGGCGCTCAGCGCGTCACACGCTGGCGCGCCGAAGACAGGAAGGACGGGCGACAACCGGAGACGCCGATGACCTTCCGATGGTACGATGGACCCACCGCAGTGTGCATCCAGGCGTATCTGTGGTTAAACCCGCTACGCAGCGCATGCAGCCCCTGTCTTTCGCCGGTTGCAGCTCGCAACCTTCGCGTTTCCGGCCGCGATCGTCGTCGCATTGGTCATCTCCGCTGCGCTCACGTATCGCGAAGCGCGGCAATTGGCCGCGGCGCAGCAGTGCGGCCTCGACCAGTTTCACGAGTTCGACCGCATGCAGCTCGTGGTCACGCCGCCGCCTCACCACCTTGGCCGAGGGCGAACAGACGACGCCGCGCGGGCAGCCGCAGTTGTCCGCTGCGATCGATCGCATGTTCGCACTGTCCGGCGATCCGGACGCGCCGAACCAAGCTGCGCGCATTGCGCGCACGCCTGGCCGCCTCCGGCACGTCGATCGCATCGAGATCGCCGAGAGCCTGACGATGATCGCCGAAGTCGGGCACGGACTCGCGCATTGCGCGAGGCGGCACTGCTCGCCCGCCTGCAGAAAGCAGATGGGCGCGCAGCTGCGTCCTGGAATTGTAGCGGCGCTGCTGGCCATCCTGGCCGCCAGGCCTGTCTGCTCTTCCCGCTGGCGCGGCGGCGCATCATCCAGCCGCCTCAACGCCTTCGGCCAGCAGCTTCAGCCGTCTCTGCCGATGAGGGCGAATTCACGCCGGGCGCCCGAGAACGGCGACGTCGATCCGTTTCCGTTGCCGCTGCACCAGCAGTTCAACGCGCTCGCCCATCGGCTCAGGAGCTCGAGTCCGCGCACCGGCACGCGCCGCCTGGCTGGAGGCGGAGGTGCGCATGACGACGCGGCAGCTGCTCGAGCAGCAGCGCAACCTCGCGCGTGCCGGAACGCGTCGCCGCCACCGGCGAGTTCGCCGCGTCGGTGGCGCATGAGCTGCGCAATCCGCTCGCCGGGATCCAGATGACGCTGAACAACCCTGCGCGCGGATCTCAACGACCACGAGTTGAGCGAACGCGTCGACCCTCGTCGTCGCCGAGGTCGGCCGCCTCTCGCGCCTCGCTCACCGAGCTACTGACGCCTAGCCGCCCGCACCGCGCCGGAGCCGGCGCGCACCGTTGCGGCTCGCCGAAGTAGTCGACGACATGCTCGCGCCGACACGCTGTCAGCTGACACCGGAGATCCACCTGACCAATCGGGTCAGCCCGGCGCTCACCTGCAGGATTGCCGGCGGATCGCCTGCGCCAGGCGCTGCTCAACCTGATTCTCAACGGGGCTGGCGATGCTCGGCGAGGTCGGCGGCGAGATCGTCATCGAGGCGAAGCAGGAAGGGCGCATGCTGCGCATCACGGTCAGCGGACGACGGACCCGGCTTCCCGCCCGAGCTGCTGGCCCAGCGGCATCACGCCCCTACTTCAGCACCCGCGAGCGCGGCACCGGCCTCGGTCTCGCCATGGTCAGCCGCTTTCACCCGCGATGTCGGCGGATCGCTCGACCTCGCCAATCGCCATGCCGCTGCGGCGCGCGCTCACGCTCCTCCCCGCCGACGGCGGCGCCGGCGTGACGATCAGCACCGACCAGTGAGGATGCAGCTACCGCCCTCCGTGGCGGTGGCAGGCGCGCGCAGCGCGCCGGCGTGCTTAGCTCGGAGTGTTCTCGCCGCCGGCGCCAGTACGCCCGTGTTCCCCGGCACGGAGGCCGGGGGCTACCCACGTCTCCGTCGCCATTGACGCGCCAGCCAGTGCGCCTGAGCTTCGACCGACACATTCGTAGAACTGGACTTCGACTTCGAACGGCAGCAGGTAGCCGATGTGGGTGTTGTAGATCCGGATGGTGCCGTAGTCTTCCGTCGTCGGCTCGGTGATCGTGACGGCGGGATCGCGCTCGGCTTTGAAGGCGCGGGCGCGGGCGACGATGGTTTCCAGCGCGTCGCGCTCGTACACCTCGATGCCGAAGTGATCGCCCGAGCGACCGGCGGTCGGCGTGTCGCCTGCCGACCAGATAGAGGAAGTGCGTCAGCTGGTGCAGATTAGCAGCTCAGGCGCTCGCCCTCGATCGTCATGCCGAGATCGATCGCGCGCCAGCCGAAGACGTTCTCGTAGAATTCGATCAGGTTGCGGCGTTGTGGCGTGTCGCTCACCAGCGGGGCGCGGCACGGTCAGGGCCAGACAGATTCAGGATCGGCGTCTTCATCGCGGCGTCGCACCACGGCTCCCACGCCGGCCCTTGGCTGTCAACCGATACCCTGCTACGGAACGCGTGGGTATGGCGGACACGCTGTTGCTGATCGAGGACGAGTCGCTGCTCGGTACCGAGCTGGCGCGGCACTTTCGCCGCGGCGACTGGGAGGTGGTGCTGGTCGCCGATCTGGCCGGGCGCGCGCGCGCGCTGCTCGACGACGAGCTGGCGCCGCTGGTCGTCATCTCGGACATGCAGTTGCCGGACGGCAAGCGCGCTCGACCTGCTCGCCGAGGTGCGCGAGCGCGGCATCGGCGGCGAGTGGATCTTCCTCACCGGCTACGGCACGCGTCACCGACTCGGTGCGCGCGCTGCGCCTGGGCGCGTACGATTTCCTCGAAAAGCCCTGCGATCAGAAGCGGCTCGACCTGATCGTCGCCGGCGCGGCGCGCGAGCGCGCGCGCCCACCGCCAGCTCGACGAGCAGGCGCGCCACCAGCACGCGAACTATTCGATCGATGCGTTCATCGGGCGCAGCGCCGCGGCCGCCGGCGTGCGCGAAGTGCTGCGCAAGCTCGCGCAGGTGCCGTTCAGCGCGCTGGTGATCGGCGGCGAGACGGGCACCGGGCAAGGGCCTGGCGACGCGCATTCTCCACTACAGCGGGCGGCGTACCGCGGCCCCGCTGGTCGAGATCAACTGCGCCGCGCTGCCGCGCGAGCTGCTCGAGTCCGAGCTGTTCGGCCACGAGGCCGGCGCCTTCACCGGCGCGCGCAAGCGCCGGCGCGGCCTCATCGAGCAGGCGAGCGGCGGCACGCTCTTCCTCGACGAGATCGGCGAGCTCGAGCTCGACCTGCAGGCGAAGCTGCTCAAGGTGATCGAGGATCAGCGCGTGCGCCCGCTCGGCTCGGAGCGCGAGGTGGCGGTCGACGTGCAGCTCATTGCCGCGAGCAACCGCGACCTCGCGGCGCGAGTTCAGGACAGGCGCTTTCCGCGAGCGATCTCTTCCACCGCCTCTCGGTGTTCGGTCTGTCCCTGCCGTCGCTGCGCGAGCGGCTCGACGATCTCGAAGATCTGGTGCCGGCGATCGTGCGCGGAGTACAACGCGCGCTCGGGCAAGAGCGTCCGCGCACGATTCCCGATCGCCGTGTGGGCGGCGCTGCGCGCCTACGGCTGGCCGGGCAACGTGCGCGAGCTGCGCAACGTGATCGAGCGCTGCGTCGCTGTTCGCCGACGGCGACGTGTTCCCGCCGCAATGGCTGCAGCTGTCCGGCGCAGACGCGTGGCTGCGCCGCGCGCCGGCCGTCGCTGCCGACGCCAGTGCGCGATCGGCTCAGCCTGCCGCTCGACGGCAGCCATGTCGCTCGACGACATGGATCGCCACATCGTCGCCGCGCGCGGTCGCACGCGCCGACGGCAACCTGAGCGCCGCGGCGCGCATGCTGGGGACGACGCGGCAGACGCTGCGCTACCGGGTGAAGAAGTACGGGATTCAGACCGGCGACGCCGACTGAGTCTGCGAACGCGGCGCGCATCGCCTCGAGCAGCGGCCGGCGTGCATGAACACGTCGATCCCGGTCATCGCCAGCGCCTTGGCGCCATCGAGGACGCCGCGCTGACCTATCTCCGATGCCGCCCATTGGGCAAACTCTTCCGTGTGTAGCGCGACGCGCGGCGGCGCGATGCCGATCATCGGGTGGATCGAGGGCAGGATCTTGCTGACGTTCCCCATGTCGGTACTGCCGCTGATGCTGTTCGAGCGGCGCATCGACCACATGGCGGCCGAGCTGCTCGAGGTTTGCCTGGTAGGCAGGCAGCGAACGGCGCGTTCGTCCACATGCTCGCTGTAGTCGTCGCCGACGCACTGCACGGCGTATTCGGCGCCACTGGCCAGCGCGCCGGCGTGAAAGCAGGCGTCGACCCGCTGCTTCGAGCTTTTCGAGGCGGCGCTCGGTAGCGGCGCGGACGAAGAACAGTCCGGCGGCGCGCACCGGTACGATGTTCGGCGCCTGGCCGCCGTCGGTGATGATGCCGTGCAATGCGCTCGGTGTGGCGGATGTGCTGGCGCAACTGCGCGATCGATTGGTAGGCGGTTACCAGGCCGTCGAGGGCGTTGATGCCGGCATGCGGCGCCGCGGCGGCGCTGCGCAGCGCGGCCGCGATACTCGACCTGGACTGCGCTGACGGCGAGGACGTTCATCGTGATCAGATCGAGGCTGGCGGGGTGGATCATCATCGCCGCGTCGACGTCGGCGAACGCCCCCTCACGCGCCATGCGGATCTTGCCGCCACCGCCCTCTTCAGCCGGTGTGCCGAGAACGACGATGCTGCCGCCCGATTCGCCGAGGATCGATGCCAGCGCGACGCCGGCGCCGGCGCTCGGCCGCAGCGATGACGTTGTGCCCACAGGCGTGCCCGATGCCGGGCAACGCATCGTACTCGCAGAGCACGGCAACGCGCGGTCGGCCGCTGCCCAGGGTCGCGGCGAAGGCGGTCGGGAGACCGTAGGCGCCGCGCTCGACGGCGAAGCTGCGGCTCTCGAGATAGTCGGCGCAGCCAGCCGGCGGCGCGGTGTTCGTGTAGCAGAGCTCGGGATGCGCGTGGATGCGGGCACTCAGCTCCAGCAGCGCGGCGCGCTCGCTGTCGACGCGCGCTGCGGCCTGTGCCTTGAGCGCTTCACCGGTGCGATTGGACTTGCCCATTCTGCATCGGCTTCGGTCGCGCTGTTGCCGGCGCGGTGGCCGTGTCGTTGTCGTCCTCGTCGTCGTCGAAATCGTGAATCCCTTCGGCGAGGGCGCGCACGTCGTCGTCTTCGTCGTGGAGCGCCGTGTCGACCATGGCGCAGGGCTTCCGGGCGTCTCCATGTCGCCGAGAATACTGACCGCCTCGAAGCGCACTTCCGCATCCAGATCGCGCAGGGCCGGACCAAGCGTGTCGGGACCGATCTCCTCGGAGCGATCGCCGAGCGCTTCGACGACCGCCAGGCGGACTTCCGGATCGGGATCGTCCATCGAATCGAGCAGCATGCGCAGCGACTCTGGCCCTTCCTCGCCGGTCAGCATGAGCACTGCGCCGATGCGCTCCTCCGGATCGGGATTGGTCAGCAGCGTGTGCTTGAGCTCCTCCATCTCCTGCGGATCTTCGTCGTCCTCCTCGGTGTCCTCATCCTGCATTGCGGCGCGCTTGTGCGCCGACATCGTCGGCACCTCGCGCTTGTTGGGCGGCGGGTTGGCGGAGCCCATCTGGCGATGATCGACGTCGTCGCGCAGCTCGGTGAGGCGCTTCTTCGACCCGCGCGCTGCGTTCTTTGGCGAGCGGCGGCGCGCGGCTGCGGGCGTAGGCTGCCGACTCTGCGGCGCGGGCTCGGCCGTGTTTCCGCTGCGCATGTACATGACGGCGGCGATCAGGACGACCACCACACCGGCGACGACCGCCGCGGTCATACCGCGCATGGCTGCCCCCGCTCGACGATGCTTTCTGCACTTGGCTCTCCTGGCGAACGAATGACCCCGGTTGCGACGGCGCCTCGATTCGGGAGTTCCCGCGAATCCGCTCCGCAGAGCGTTGCTCGCGTGAACCTGACCCGATCCGTTGCCCAGCGACCGCCGCGCCGATTCGCCCGCTAATGATCTGTGTCTCTCGACCCACGTATGCCGATGTCGCGGCGCCGGTCAAGGCTGGAGTTCGCAGCCGCTCGGTGAGGCGGCGGAAGCTGAATCGGTGTGAGGCCGGAGGCACACCTCTTCGACGCGCAGGTGGGTTTGCGATTCAGCCTATCGGGTCGCAGAACGCGAGCATTGTTCGAGCGTTGCGATCATCCGCGCGATTCGCATCGGCGCCGGCGTCGCCGCGTGAGTACTTGCTGCCCAGCGACGAGCGCATCGCGTCCGCTGGCTACCCCGCCCTCGTGGTCGCCGCCCCTTGTGGCGGCGCCCGACGATCGCTCGCCTGAGTGCTTGTGCCCCTGGCGAACGAGCAGGCGGTGCGGCGGCCCCGCCCCACCCTCGCGGGGACAAGCCCCGCGACTACGAATCGGCGCTTGTGTGGCGGCGCCTTAACGGTCGTTCGCGTGAGGAGCGCGGTGCGGCCGCGCCCCACCCCGCGTAGTCGCCGCCCCGTGGCGGCGCCCGACGATCGCTCGCGAGAGTGTCGTGCCCTGGCAACGAGCAGCGGTGCGGCGGCCCCGCCCCACCCCGCGGACTGGCCCCGCGACTACGAATCGGCGCTTCGTGCGGCGGCGCCTTACGGTCGTTCGCGTGAGGAGCGCGGTGCGGCCGCACCCCCGTAGTCGCCGCCCTGTGGCGGCGCCCGACGATCGCTCGCGTGAGTGCTTGTGTCCCTGGGAACGGGCGCGTGTGCGGCGGCCCACCCACGCGGGACAAGCCCCGCGACTACGAATCGCCGCTTGTGTGGCGGCGGGCCACGCCACCCCAGCGGGACAAGCCCCGCGACTACTCGCCGCCGCGGGCGATCAGGGAGGCGGTATGCCGTTCAGATCACCGACGGCGCGCAGCAGTTGGTCAACCTGTACCGGTTTGCGCAGGTAGGCGACGGCGCCGGACTTATAGCTGCGCACCATGTCCTCGTCCTCGTCGGAGCCGGTGAGGACGATCACGGGATCGCGCGCAGGCGCCGATCGCCCCAGATACCGCTTCAACACCTCGCGGCCATCGATCTTCGGCAAGCCCAGGTCGAGCAGGACCGAGTCCGAAGCGCCTCGCGGCCCTCGAGGGCGTCCGAATAGAGCAGATCGAGGGCCTCCTGGCCGTCCCCGGCAATCGTCAGGTGGTTGCCGATATGTGCCCGCGCCAGCGCCCGTTGCGTGATCAGAACGTCGTCCTGGCTGTCTTCCACCAGTAGGAGGTTCGGCACGTGGATGCTGCTGCTACCGGTCGCCTGCGCGCTGCTACGTCGGATTCTCCCCACTCGTCGTCATCCGTTCGCCGGAACGGATGGGGAGTATACTCCGGCTTATCGACCCGCCAAGCGCGGATTGCGGTATGGTGCATCGGGCGACGCGTGCTGCCCCGGGCTTGGGTGGGCTCGGCTGCCTAAGATATAGGCGGCCAGCGATGCGCGATCCGGCCCAGCTGCTCGTCCGCTATCCGCACACGGTCGTCCTGTCATATGTTGTCGCGACGGTCCTGCTCTCGGCTTCGCGGCTCGGAACGTCCGCATCGAGGGGTCCGTCGAGAGCATCCTGCCGTTCAACGATCCCGCGGTGCAGTACTACGCCGACGTACGGGACCAGTTCGGCAGCGGCGACATCGCCGTGGTGGGCGTGCGGGCGCCCCACGTGTTCAACGTCCCGACGCTGACCAAGATCGCGCGGGTGACCGACCGCCTGGCGGCGCTCGACGCGCGTCGAACAGGTGGTGAGTGCCTCACCAACACCGTCGATCCCGCTGCCGACGTTTTCTCTCCCCGAAGCTCCTACCGAACATCCCACCGACCCCGAAGACGTCGCGCGCGCTGAAGGCCAAGATCGCCTCCGCGCCATTCTACGCCAAGTTTGCGAAGCTGCTCTTCGGCATCTCAACCGATGATGGGGCGGCGGACTGCCAGGGGCCGCCATCAGCGTGGTCTTCCGCCCGCTCAGCGACTCCGAGTACGCCGATCTGCGCATCGACGAACACATCGCGGAGATTCTCGCCGGCGAGACCAGTCCGGAACGGTTCTTCTATATCGGCGCCCTCACGCGCGCGTTCAGCAGGAGGCGGTTCGCCTCATGCGCCAGGATCTGCTCCGTTTCACGCCGGTGGCGCTGATTTGCGTGCTGGTGATCCTGTGGTTCGCATTTCGACGCCTGCGCGCCGTCGTCCCGCCCATCATGACGGTGGTGATCGCGGTGGTGTGGACCTTCGGCATCATGGGGCTGGTGGGGAAACCGATCTCGCTGCTCGGCACCTTCATGCTGCCGCCGTTGATGCTCGTCATCGGCAGCGCCCAAGCCATGCACATCATTGCCGCCTACTATGAGCAGCTGCAGGCGCGCACTGGAAACGCGCGACGCGGTGCTCCAGGGCCTGCGCGGCAGGTCTGGTCGCCGCTGCTCATCTCGGCCTTCACCACCGCCGTCGGGTTCGGCGCGCTGATGATCAGTCCGATCACGGCGATCTGGGACCTCGGCCTGTTGTCCATGCTCGGCGTGGTTTTTCTCACCCATTACCTCGCTCGGTTATCTGCCGTCGGCGCTGGTGTTGTGGGCTCGCTACGCGCCGGTCGTTCGTACGAGAGCGCTCCCTCGCCGCGCGTCGAATCGCTGCATGGAGCGGCTCGGGGCTCAGGGCGTACGCGGCCCGCACGGTGTCGTGCTCGGCGGCGCCGCCGTGCTGGCGCTATTTGGTCTGATCGGGGCCGGACGGATCGTCGTCGACTCCGACTCTCAGCTACTTCGACAGGAATTCGCCGGTGCGTAGCGACCACGAGGTCAACGACCATATCGTCGGCAGCAACCCCTATCTGATCATAGAGGGCGGCAGCGCCGGCGCGCTGACGCGATGGGAAGTGCTCAAAAAGGTGAAGGATCTGCAGACCTTCGTCGACACGCTGCCGGGCATCAGCGGCTCGTTGTCGATCACCGTCGACTACCTCGAGGCATTGGAGAGCGGACTGAACCAATCGACCGGAAGAGGTCGACGAGACCGGCAAGCCCATCAAGGGCGCGCGGGCGTGAAGCCGCAGACGTTTTGGGAAAACCTGCCAACCTGCCACCGGTGCTGGACCTGGTTTCCCACAGCCCCGACACCTTCAAGGCGTGGGTTAGCGGGATTTTCCGCGCACCAGCGTAATGGTGCGCTCGAGGGTCCTCGGCTCGCGCCAGATCGAGAAGATTCTGGCCGAGATCCAGCCGCTACGTGGCGGGAGACCTTCCCGCGCGGACCTGCGCGGTGGTTCCGACCGGCAACCTCGTACTCATCGCCGGCACCAGCTCCGCATCGTCTTCGATCAGATCAAGAGCGTCTCGCTGGCGTTGCTGGTGATCTTCGCCGTCATGGCGCTGATGTTGCCTGTCGGCCGCGTCGGTTTGCTTGCCATCCTGCCCAATGTCCTCGCCATCACGGTGTTCTTCGGCCTCCTCGGTTGGTTTAGCGTCTACCCTCAATCTCGGCACCAGCTTGATCGCCACCATCGCGCGCTCGGCATCGCCGTCGATTCGAGCGTCACCTACATGCGGCGCCTCAGCCGCGAGCTGCGCGGCGAGTCCGACCAGGCACGCGGCGATCCAACGCACCATGCGCGTTGTCGGCGGGCCGATGTTGTACATTACGCTGCGCTCGCCGCCGGCTTCCTCACCTTGCGTGGGTCGTCGTTCCCGCCGATTCGTAACTTCGGCCTGCTGACCAGCATCACGCTGGTGGCCGCGTTCGGCGCCAACCTGATCGTGCTTGCCGGCGCTGCTGGCGACGACCAAGATCATCACCCTGTGGGACCTCATTCGGCGTCAAGCTCGGCGAGGACCCGACGCGGCACCATCCCATTGCTCGGCGGCCTGCGGCCGGCGCAGAGCGCGCATCGTCGCCTGATGGGCGAGCTGCGCCACTTTCCGCCCGGCGCACGTATCGCCAAGAGTGGCGAGCAGGGCAACGAGATGTACGTGATCGTCGAACGGCGATACCGATGGTCTGGGTCGGCAACGGTGCCGATCGCCAAGGTCGCGCGAGCTGCGCCGCGGTGACGTGTTCTGGTGAGATGGCGCTGGTGCGCCAGGACGAACGCAGCGCCGACGTCGTCGCCAAGGACGACGTCGAGGTCCTCGCGGTCGACGAGCGCTTTCTGCAGCGCATCCAACGCCGCTACCCGCGCATCGCCGCGCGCGTCTTCCTCAACCTGACGCGGATCCTCAGCGATCGCCTGCAGCGGATGAACGAGCAGCTTAGTTGCGCTGCACGCGGTAGCATTCATTTGTTGACCTCTGCTGATTTGCTGATTGGGGTCGGGGCCTCGATCGCGGCTCCTGTGGTTGTGGAGCCTGCCGTCGCCGGCGTCCATCTCGACAGGAATCAACAAATCAACAACTCAACAAATCAACAAATCACTGGCTCGGCGCCCCTGAGGGCAGCCCGACCCCGCCTCGCCTCGGAGCGCTGGTCCGCGCTCACAGTCGGACGTTTCCGAGAGGGAGTTCTCCGATGGCGAAGACACTGCTCTCGACAAGGTGTGGGATGCCCCACACGGTCACCGAGCTGCCGAGCGGACAGACGCAGCTCTTCATCGGCCTGCACCTCGTCCACGAGGTCGACGAGCCCGCAGGCGTTCCAGATGCTGCGCGAGCTGAAGCTCGCCGGTCGCTCTTCCCGATCGCACCGTCGCGACGGTCGACCACATCATTCCCGACCGCACACCAGGCGCGACCGTTCGACGACGAACAGGCGGAGACGATGATGCGCGAGATCGAGCGCAACTGCCGCGACGTTCGGCATCCGCCTCTTCGATCGCGCCAGCGGCCATCAGGGCATCGTGCACGTGATCGGGCCCGAGATGGGGCTGACGCAGCCCGGCATGACCATCGCGTGCGGCGACAGCCACACCAGCACGCACGGCGCGTTCGGCAGCATCGCCTTCGGCATCGGCACCAGTCAGGTGCGCGACGTGCTCGCCATCGCAGTGCCTGGCGATCGAGCAAGCCGAAGGTGCGGCGCATCGAGGTCAACGGCAGCGCTGCCGCGCCGGGCGTCTACGCCAAGGACGTGATCCTGCACATCATCCGCACGCTCGGCGTGAAGGGCGGCGTCGGCTACGCCTACGAGTACGCCGGCGACGGTCCTCGATCGCATGACGATGGAAGAGCGCATGACCGTCTGCAACATGAGCATCGAGGGCGGCGCGCTGCTGCGGCTACGTCAATCCCGACCAGACGACCTACGACTACCTGCGCGGTCGGCCAGCTGGCGCCGCGCGGCGCGGCGTTCGACGCGCGCGGTGGCATGGTGGAAGGGCATGGCGTCCGACGCCGGCGCCATCTACGACGACGTGGTCGCAGCATCGACGGCGTCGAGCCTCGCGCCGGTGGTCACCTGGGGCATCAATCCCGGCCAGGCGATCGGCGTCGACGAGCAGATTCCGCGTCGCGACGCCTTCGCGCGCCGACGAGCGCGAGCGTGGTCGAGGACGCCTACGCGTACATGGACTGGAAGCCGGGCGCGCCGATCGCCGGGACGAAGATCGACGTCGCCTTCATCGGCTCCTGCACCAACGGCCGCATCTCCGACCTGCGCGAGGCGGCGCGCGGTCGCCAAGCTCGGCAAGGTGAAGCCGCACGTGAAGGCGATCGTGCGTGCCGGGCTCGCAGGAGGTGGCGCGCCAGGCCGAGGCCGAGGGCCTGCGACGAGGTCTTCCGCGCGGCCGGCTTCGAGTGGCGCCTGCCGGGCTGCTCGATGTGCCTGGCGATGAACCCCGACAAGCTGAGTCGGCCGCCAGATCTGCGCCTCGTCGAGCAACCGCAACTTCAAGGGCCGCCAGGGCAGCCCGTCCGGGCCGCACGCTGCTGATGAGCCCGGCGCATGGTCGCGGCGGCGGCGATCGAGGGCGCCGTGAGCGACGTCCGCGAGCTGCTGGAGGACGAGGCGTGATGAGCGCACTGCGATGAAGGTCAGCAGCAGGTCAGCGGCCGGCCGATCCCGCTGCGCGGCAACGACATCGACACCGACCGCATCATTCCGGCCCGCTATCTGCAAGGCGGTCACCTTCGACGGCCTCGGTCACGCCGCGTTCTTACGACGAGCGCTTCGACGCCGCAGGGCAACCCGAAGGGCCACATCATCGACGACCCGCGCTTCCAGGCGAAGGGCGTGCGCGTGGCGGTCGTGAACAAGAACTTCGGCTGCGGATCCTCGCGCGAGCACGCCCCGCAGGCGCTGCTGCGCTGGGGCATCACAGGCGCTGGTCGGCGAGTCGTTCGCCGACATCTTCTTCGGCAACTGCGTCGCGCTCGGCATCCCTGCAGTCTACCGCCAGCGAGGCCGATCGTCGCGGCGCTGATGGCCGCGGTGGACGAGGATCCGAGCGCACGATCTGACCGTCGATCGCATCGATGCGCTCAAGGCGACTGATGCGCGTCGTCGCAACACGACCTACGTCGACACTGCCGGCCGGCAGCCGCAAGCAGCTGGTCGAGGGCACCTGGGACGGCACCCGCGCGTTGCCGCTCGACGCCGGGCGACATCGCCAGACCGCGACCCGCCGCCGCTACGTGCGCGGTTTCGGCGCAGCCGAGACACTTAACGGAGGCGCGGATACGGAGATGGACCGTCGGCGGGATGATGCCATCTCGCCGGCTATTCAGATTCTGACCACCGTCTGACGCCGCATCGCGAGTGCGTGAGGTCTCGCGCCTCCAGCGTCCGCGGTGAACGCATAGTCACCGAGGTACGTGCATGGCATCGTCTGCCGCATCGAGCTGATTCAACGCCGCCTGAAGGAGGAGCGCATCCCCGAGGCGCCGCTGCCCGAGGAGATCGCCGAGAAGAAGAAGCGGCCGCGCGAGGTCGCGTTCACGGACACCGACCTCTGCTTCCCGTGCGGCAAGCTCGGAGTTCTGCCCGGTGCAGTGCATCGAGTACCTGCGCGACAACAGCGCTACCCGGTCGCGGCCCGTGCAGCCGGTGCAGGATCGCTATCCAGGAGTGCATCGGCTGCTACATCTGCGTCGAGGTCTGCGCCCTGCTCACCGACTACGACGCCGTCGCGCATGTACAACGTCGACTTCGTCGAAGAGCTGCTCGGCGTCACCATCGGCGACAAGAAGCCCGACGAGTACGAGCTGGCCCTGCCGCTTCCACGACGTACTTCTCCGACGGCGGCTCGAAGAGCGTCCGCCACCTCGGCAAAGGCTCGCGCCTGCGCGAGAAGATGAACGCCGCAGGAGCGCAAGGTCGATTGGGAGAGAAGAAGGCGGGCGTGATACGACAAGGCGTGACTGGTGACGCGGTAACCAGTGACCAGCAGTTCAGAACCGGTCACCGGTCACTGGTCACGCTCCGATCGCAGGCACGCCGCGCACGGGCACAGCTCGCGCAGGTAGCGTGTAGCCGTAGATGCCCGTCTCGTGCCCGTCGCTCCAGAACGGGGTTGAGGGCGTAGCGGCCGACCAGGCCGATGCGCTGCGAGGTCGCTGTCGGCGTGCACGAAGCGGCTGCTCGCCGCCGTGCCCCTGGCAGCCGGCGCACGGGCACCAGCCGCGCAGATAGGCGAAGGATACTCGCTCACGTGCCCGTCGCTCCATTCGATCGCGCACGATGGACTGCTCGGGACGTACGCGACGTGACCTCAACCGGGCTGGGCGCTCCGGCATCAATGCTGCCCGGAGATGCGCCGACCTGCAAGCGGGCAGGCGGGGTTGGTGTCGCACCCGTCTTTGTGGTCAATTCTTCTCCGTGTCCGAGCGCCGACCATTCGCACCATCGAGCCGTCCGACACGCGACGCCGTTCCATCGATCTGCTCGCCGATTGGTTGGACGATCGCGCCGTTCTTCGCGCGCTATTTCGACGCACGACCCGACCTTTCGCGACGATCTGCGGCTGCTTCGTCGCCGACGACGGCCGAGGCGTCTGGTCAGCAGCGCCACGGGTGCTTCCGCAAGCAGCGTGCGCGGGTCGACGGCGCGGTCGTCGGCGGTGCGGCGGCGTCGGCAACGTTACTACCGATCCCGGTCGTATCGCGGCGGCGGTCTGGCCTCGGCGCAGCTCTGACCCGCGCGCTGGCGGCCATGCAGGAGCATGGCTTCGACGCGTCGCTGCTGTTCGCCAGTCGGACTCGATTTCACGGCCGCCTCGGCTGGCGCAGCCATCTCGCGCTACCCGTCAATATCATCGAGCCCGGCGCAGCCGGCATATCCGGCCGTCCCGAGCCGCTTCGACGCCGGCGCGCGACCTCGACGACGGTGATGGCGCTGTACGACTCGCACAGCGCTGCGACCGCCGGCGCAACCGTGCGCGACTCGATGCCTACTGGGCCGGACAGCTCCAGCTATGCCGGCAACCCCGACGAAGCGCTTCGTCGTGGCCGCGACGCCGGCGGCTGACTCCGCCTATGCGCGCAGCGCGATGCCTGTACGACTTCCACGCCATCATCGAGCACGGGTGCGCGCGCGGCTGGCGGAGGCGCTGCTGCGCCGATCTCACTGCACCTCCACGCGGGCGAGTGCGGTGGCACCTCGCGCAGCTCGTCGCCACGACGGGATCGAAGGCTGCTGCGCGACCGCGGGCTCGACCGTGCAAGGTCGGTCGAGGACCGCTCGTGGATGTGGCGCGCGATCGATGCCGAGCGCCGCTTGCGGCGACGCTGCGCGTGCCCAGAGTCGGCGGTCCGCGAAGAGGGATTCTTCGCAGAGATCCTGCCCGCGCAGCTCACGGCCGCTTACTGGCTGTCCGACCGCTTCTGACCTGGAGGGCGCCGCTTCCGTCGGCGCCGGGGCTGGGGATTGGGTAAATACCACGCCCGACCCAGCACCGACGAAGCGGCGCGCCTCCGGTTACTTGTCGGTCTTGAGCTGCTGCGTCCAGTCGAGCATGCGGCCCTTGGCGGCCCCACTCCTCGGCCTTCCGGAACGTCGCCGGCCTTCTGGTAGATGCGCGAGATGTTCGTGTAGGCGAGGATTTCGTCGGGCGTCAGCTGCACGACACGTGCTCGGCGGCGGCGATCGCTTCGTCGAAGCGGCCGAGGTCGGCCAGCGCCATCGACAGGCCTTCCACACGTCGGCGAAGCGGGGGCGATCTCCAGCGCCTCCCTGTACGCCGTCACCGCCGACTCGAGGTCGCCGGCGGCGGCGCAATCGACGGCGCGGTCGTAGAGCTCGTCCGGCCGTTGCCGTACGCGCGACCGTAGCCAACGCCTGGCGCAGCGGCAAGCGTTGACGTCGCGCAGTCGCGGCTCGTACGTGCCTGCCATGTCGGTCCGGCGCGGCGCACTGCCGTTGTGCTCATCCGCGCCGCTTGCACGCACCCGGCGCCGGTGCGGGTCGCCGTGGGTGTGCCCGATGCGGTCGCGCGACCGCTGCTGAACGAGTTCGGCGAGCAGCGCAGCGTCGCGGTCGATGCGCTGCACTGACTGCGAGCGTGTTCTGGTCGGCAGACCTCGACACCGCCATGGCGCTGCAGGCCGCCGGGCGATTCGCGCCGCTCCCCGGCGGCGACTACGGGCGTCCGCCGAGCATGAGGTGGATCCCGATCATCGCTGGGTCGCCAGCTCGGCCGTCGCGCGCGTGGTCATCTACGACCCCGACCGCGTCCACGGAGCGACGTGCCGGCGAGGTCCTCGACCTCGCATCCCGACCCGAGGTTGCGCGCCAGCTCGTCCTCGCCGAGCCCCGCTCGCGGCAATGCCGCGTGGCACGCCGCGGCCTGTTCGCCGCGCTCGGCGAGCCGCGCGCGCGCGCGACCTGCTACCGACCGATAGATGCAGTCGGGCGGCGCGCAGGTGGTGCGCGATGAGGATGCGGTGATCGCTGCCCCTGCTGGCCAGGCGACCGCGCATCGATCGCCTTGACCGACAGCGACCGCGCCTTCGCGGCGCAGGAGAAGCAGCCGAACTGGTGGTGACGGTGCCCGACCCGGAAGCGGGGGCGGCGGCGCGCTCCTGCTGCCGACGGTGCTGGCGCTCACCGAGCGCGGCGCCGCCAACCAAGCAGTCGCGCGCTGCTCGACTTCTTGCTGTCGACGCCGGCCGCCCGCCACTGCCATGACCTCGGATACGATCCTGGTCACGGGCGATCCGCCAGACCCCGGCGGGGGTACTCGGGCATTCACTCCGCGGGTGATGCCGGTCAGCTATGCGGGTCTCGCCGCGCGGCTGCCGGCGGTGCGCACCGCACTGGCGGTTCTCGCCACGCCGCCGTGAAACAGACGGGAGACGGGAGCCGTGAAACCAGATGGGAGACGGGGCTGGGAGCCGTCAAAGACGGGAGAAGGGCTGGGAGTCAGGAACCGAGTCAAGGGCGAACTTCTGATCTCCCGACTCCAGGGCTCCGTCTCAAGCTCTCCCGTCTCGAAGCCGTCTCGGCTCCGTCTCGTCGGGCCAATTCAGTCAGGCGACCATGAGCGTCGCGAGCGTGCGCATGATGCGCGCCTGGGTGCGGCGCAGCAGGCGCGTCGAGGCGCTGCCGTTCGGGGCTGCCAGCACCGGCCGGTGTCGAGCGCGCGCAGCCTTTGCGACCCAGTCGGCGCAGCGTGCCGCCACCTCGACGATCTCGCTGCGGCCGACGGGTTCTCCGGCCTGCTCGGGCGGAAGCGCTGCACCGGAGCTTGCGCAGCCGGGCCAGTCGCCACAGCATGTCCTGCTTCTCCGGCGATGGCGCGCGCGCGCACCGAGATGAGGATCTCGCGCGAGACGTCGGGGCTGGCGTGGTAGGCGCGCTTGATCTCGTCGGGAGGCGGCGCAGCGCCAACGTGTTGCTCACGTACGGGCGGCTCTTTCCGATCAGCTCGGCGAGCGCCTCGTGCGATGTAGCCGTACTGGTCGATCAGCGATCCGAGCGCCCTCGGCCTCCTCGAGCGGCGAGAGGTTCTCGCGCTGCAGGTTTTCGATGATCGCAATCTCGAGCGGATCGTCATCGCGGATCAGGGCCGGGATGGCACTCAGCCCCCGCCAGTTGCGCGGCCCGGTAGCGCCGCTCGCCGGCCATGATCGTAGCAGCCGTCAGCGGCACGCTTGACGATCACCGGCTGCAGGATGCCGTGTTGGACGATCGAAGCCGCCAGCTCGGCCAGCGCGTCGGTCGTCGAAGTGGCGTCGCGGCTGCGCCGGGTTGGGTCGGACAGCCGCCAGCGGGAGGGCCGTCAGAACGTGTGCGTCTGGCGGTGGATGGTGCCGGCGACGACGGTCGCGGGATTGCGCGTTCAGCATCCCCCATCGGGGAATGATACCGCGCCAGTCCGGAGAACCACAAGGACTTCACCGCAGAGAGACGCAGAGGTCGCCGCAGGCTCCTCTGCGACCCGCGTCAGCTCTGCGGTGAAAGAGCTCTATCCGATCTTGCCCTGTAGGAAGAACGCGATCACCAGTGCGTAGATCGCCAGGGCTTCCATGAATGCGATGCCGATGATCATCGGCGTCTGGATGCGATCAGCGGCATTTGGATTGCGACCGATCGACTCCATCGCCGCTGCCACGGCGCGGCCCTGACCGCGAGCAGCGCCCACCGCTGCGATACCAATGCCCAGGCCGGCTGCCAGGGCGATGTACCCATCGCTGCCACCGCCGCCCGCTTCCTGCGCGAGCGCCATGCTCGGCCCCAGGATCGCCAGGGCCACCGTCCCCACCAGCCACGAGAGTGTCTTGCGCATCGTCCGTGTCCTCCTTTCGATGCGAACTACGGGATCGGGTTGCTGCCACACCTCATCTATCCTCCTCGCCACTCTCGGCCCTCGATCCGGGTTAACGTGGTATTGCGGCGTTCAGTGCTCGCGTGCCCGTGGTCCTCGCCGTGCCCGCCGACGGCGAGCGCGACGTACACCAGGCTGAGCAGGGTGAACACGAACGCCTGGATGACCGACACGAAGGTGCCCAGCATGTAGAACGCGACCGGCACGATCAGACGCGTCAGGTCGGTGAAGATGTCGAGCACCAGGTGGTCGGCGAACATGTTCATCATGAGACGCAGGTTGAGCGGTGATCGGACGCAGGAGGTTGTCGATCAGCTCCGAGCGGCAGCATCAGCACGACGAGCCACCAGATCGGGCCCATGAAGTGCTTCAAGTACCCGACGCCGTGCGCCCGAAAGCCGAAGTAGTTGTAGACCATGAACGACGTGATCCCGAGGCCGAGCGTGGTGTTCGACGTTGGCCGTCGGCGGCGTGAAGCCGGGGATCAAGCCGATCAGGTTGCAGGTCAGGATGAACAGGAACAGCGCGCCGTAGAACGGCGCGTGCTTCGCGCCGTCGCGCCCGACCACGCCGTCGACCAGGCTGGTGAAGCCCTCGACGAAGATCTCCATCAGGTTGCGCGCGGTCAACGGTGCCGTCCGGGATCGCCGGATCAGGCGCTCGCGTGCAGCTGTCGGCGCGCGACGTAGGCGGTGCCGAGCGAGCAGCGCGGCGACCAGACCCGCGGTCGCGGTGTGATCGGGCAGCTGGTTGATGCCCGGGATGATCGACATCCACGTGAAGCCGTGTTCGGTTCCAGCAGCCATGCGTGCCTCAGGAAGGCGCCAGGGCGCTCGGCTGGCGCAGCGCCGCGGACGACGCAGGCGACCAGCAGCATCAGGCGCCCGACGCCGAAGGCCAGCGGGTCGAGCGGCACGCGCCAGAACAGCACAGCCGAGGCCGATGAAGAGCGAGAACTTGATCAGCATCAGCACCAGCACCACTCCGGGACGACGCCGCCGGCAGTGAAGAGCCGGGTGGACGAGCTGGCGCATCAGCCAGAGATTGGCCACCCATCACCCCGCCGCCGAGCAAGACGCTGACCGGTGCGAGCTAGCCGGTGAGGATAGGCCGCGCAGCGCCGCCGCGCCGAGCAGCACGACGTGCAGCCGCTCTATGTCCTGCAGACGAAGTCCCATTGCGGAAATCCGCTATCGGCTAGACTTTTGAGTGACCAAAGCAAGAGACGCAGCGCGCCGATGAGACCCGCCGATGGTGAACAGCAGCGTGAACAGCGGCGCGGTGTGCAGGTAGTCGTCGAGGAAGTAGCCGTACCAGCAGGCCGCCGACGATCGAGCCGCGCGATCTGGAAGCCGAGCGCCAGGTAGCGGCCGCTGTTGAGCAGCGTGTTGCGGTCGAGGTTCATGCGACGTGTACTAGCCGGCGGGCGTGCGAGGACGCCTCGCTACGACACATGGGCGCGAGGCCGGTCACGTTATGCGCGTCGACGCCAGCGCCTGGTCGGCGGCCTGCACGGTGGAGTCGATGTCGCCCTCGCTGTGGGCGAGCGAGATGAAGGCCGCTTCGAACTGCGACGGCGGCAGGTAGACGCCGCGCTCGAGCATGGCGGTGAAGAAGCGGGCGAAGGCGGCGGTGTCGCAGGCGCGGGCGTCGTCGGCATCGTCGCACCTGGTCGACGCCGAAGAAGAGCGTCCACATCGAGCCGCGGCTGGTTGACGCAGCCGCGGCCGGCCGTGCCGGCGCAGCGCCGCGCGCGAGCCCGTCTTCGAGCCGCGCGCCCAGCGCCTCCAGCCGCTCGTACGTGCCCGGCTTGTCGAGCAGGTCGAGCGTCGTCAGCCCGGCGCTGACGGCGAGCGGATTTCCCGACAGCGTGCCGGCCTGGTAGACGCGCGCCGACCGGCGCCAGCTGCTGCATCACGTCGCGCCGGCCGCCGACCGCGGCGAGCGGCAGGCCGCCGCCGATCACTTTGCCGAGGCAGGTGAGGTCGGGCCGGATGCCCATCGGTGTTCTGCACGCCGCCCCAGGCGAGGCGGAAGCCGGTCATCACCTCGTCGAAGATCAGCAGCGCGCCGTGCGCCGCGGTGATGCGGCGCAGGCCCTCGAGGTAGCCAGCCTGCGGCGGCACGAGGCCCATGTTGCCGACTACCGGCTCGACGATCACCGCGGCGATCGCGTCGCCGTCGGCGCGAAAGCGCGCGCTCGATCTCGTCGAGGTCGTTGAAGCGCGCCACCAGGGTCTGGCTGGCGGTCGCCTCCGGCACGCCGGCGCTGTCGGGCACGCCGAGCGTCATCGCGCCCGATCCGGCGCGCACCAGCAGCGCGTCGGCGTGGCCGTGGTAACAGCCGTCGAACTTGACGATCTTCGGCCGGCCGGTGAACGGCGCGCGCCAGGCGGATCGCCGTCATCGTCGCCTCGGTGCCCGACGACACCAACCGCACCTGTTCGACCGCCGGCAGCGCGCCGACGATGCGCCGCGCCATCGTCGATCTCGCGCGGCGTCGGCGCACCGAAGCTGGTGCCGCTGCGCATCGCCTCGTTGACGCGCGCGCAGCACCTGCGTGATGCGCGTGGCCGACGATCATCGGGCCCCACGACCCGACGTAGTCGATGTACGTGTTGCCGTCGGCGTCGGTGATCGTGCATGCCGCTGGCGCGTTGAATGAAGCGCGGCGCGCCGCCGACCGCTTCCAGGCGCGCACCGGGCTGTTCACGCCGCCCGGAATGTGCGCGCTGCGCTTCGGCGAACAGCTTCTCCGACGTCTCGCGTCTCGCATGCGCGCGCGCTAGCACCGCGCGCGCGCGCGCCGTCAATCGATGCGCGACGCGCGTCGCAGCGGCGAAGATTTTCTTGCCAGCGCATGCGGGAACGGGCTAAATGCTGCTGCCCGCCGCTCGACGAGCAGGTGCTCTCCGCCAGCTCAGCAGCGATCGTCAGACCGCGCCGACATGCCTGTGGATTGCGCTGTGGAGAAACTGCGGTCCGATCGATCAACTGTCATGGATTCTGCAAGCGGTTTCGTCGCCGCCACGACCTGTTGACAACTACCGCGGCTCGCGTATGGAAAAGGCGTGGCGTCAGAGCGTCGAGGCGATCGTCGCGCAGCTCTCCGAATCCGATCTGCGCGAAGTCGTCGACGTCGCCTGCGTCCGGTCGCGCAAGCGCGGCGACACGCTTGGTCGTCGAAGCGCCGAACAAGCTCGCTGCCGACGTCGGTGCGCGAGCGCTGCCTCGACGCGCTGCAGCACGCCCTCGACGCAGGCCAGCGGCGGTGAGCTGCGCCGATCACGCTGACGCGTGCCGCGGCGCCGCGCAGCAGGAGCTCTTTCCGACGCCCGCCGCCGCCGCCGAAGCCGGCGGGCCGGTCGTGACCGGCGGTCGTGCGCTGCTGCCGAAGTACACCTTCGACAACTTCGTCGTCGGCGCGAGCAACCAGTTCGCGCACGCGGCGTCGAAGGCGGTCGCCAACCAGCCGGGCGACCACTACAACCCGCTCTTCATCTACGGCGGCGTGGGCCTCGGCAAGACGCACCTGGTCGAACGCCATCGGTCACCAGGTGCTCGACGGCAACGAGGACGCGCGCGTCGTCTATCTGTCGTCCGAGTCGTTCATGAACGAGCTCATCGCCGCCCTGCGGCGCGACCGCATGGACGAGTTCAAGAGCCGCTTCCGGCGCATCGACGTGCTGATCGTCGACGACGTGCAGTTCCTCGCCGGCCGCGAGCGCACGCAGGAGGAATTCTTCCACACCTTCAACTCGCTCTACGACAGCCACCACCAGATCGTGCTCACCTCGGACAAGTTCCCGAAGGAGATCCCCGAGCTCGAGGAGCGGCTGCGCAAATCGCTTCGAGTGGGGGCTGATCGCCGACATCCAACCGCCCGACACTCGAGACGCGCGTGGCGATCCTCGAGAAGAAGGCCGAGCTCGAGGGCATCGAGCTGCCGCAGGAGGTGGCGATCTTCCTCGCCACCAACATCGACTCCAACGTGCGCGAGCTGGAGGGCTCGCTGACCCGTCTGGGCGCGTTCGCGTCGCTCAACAAGTGCCCGATCACCGTGGACTTCGCCCGCGAGGTGTTGCAGAGTGTCCTGCGCGACCGCGGCGACCGGGTCATCACGATCGAGTCGATTCAGAAGGCGGTCTGTGACTTCTTCCGCATTCGCCCCAACGACCTGCGCTCGAAGCGACGCACGCGCACGGTGGCGTTGCCGCGCCAGGTGGCGATGTACCTCTGCCGCCGCTACACCAACGCCTCGTTTCCGGTCATCGGCGATCGCTTCGGCGGCCGCGATCACTCGACCGTCATCCACGCCGCGCAGGTCATCGAGCGCCGCCTGCGCGAAGGACGCCGACCTTCCGCGCCACCGTCGAGCGCCTCGAGCGCCTCTTGGAACGACCCGGCTGAGCGTGCAATGAGTAGGGCCGGTGCACGGACGGCCCGCGGCGCTGAGCGCCGCCGGCTGTGAACAAGGTGCGGAGACGCGGTGGAGGGGATGTGAGTGGGTTGGTCGGAACGCAGCGCCGCGGCCGAGTTCCTCGGCCGCACTCTCCCCAGCGCGCGACGCGCTGCGGCCGTACTCGCGACAAGCGTTTCCACATATCCACAGGCCCTACTACGTGCTATCTTCTTTTCTCTTCTAAAGAGACTAGATAGAAGTGGCGCGGGAGCGCGTGGGCGGTGAGCATGGAATTCACCATCGGGCGAAGCGAGCTGTTGGCGGGATTGTATCTGACGCAGGGCATCGTCGAGCGGCGCACGACCATCCCGATTCTCGGCAACGTGCTGATTCAAGTCGGCCGGCGACGGTGTGGTGGTGGCGGCGACCGATCAGGAGATCGCCATCCGCCGGCAGTGCACGGCGGCCGTGAAGCGCAAGGGATGCTGACCGCCAGCGGCGCGCAAGCTCTACGAGATGGTGCGCGAGATTCCCGAAGGCGACGTGCGCATCCGCCAGCAGGACAACAACTGGATCGAGGTGTCGGCCGGCAAGTCGCGCTTCCGCCTGGTCGGCCTCGACCCGCGCGAGTTCCCGGCCATGCCGGAGCCGCCGTCGGGCGAGGGCGCGGCGGTGCGGATCAGCGCCGAGACGCTGACCGAGATGATCGAGTACACGATCTTCGCCGTGTCGGCCGACGAGACGCGGGTCAACCTCAACGGCATTCACGTCGAGCATGACGGCAAGGCGACCGGCTGCGCATGGTGGCCACCGACGGGCACCGGCTGGCGATGATCAGCCGCGCCGGTGGATCAGGCCGAGCTCGCACAAGGCGGTGACCATTCCGCGCAAGGCGGTGATGGAGCTGCGCAAAGGTGCTGGAGAGCGGCGACGAGCCGGTCGAGCATCGACGTGCAGGGCGGCGTCGCGCATGCGCGGCGCGGCCGCGTGCAGATGTCGATGCGTCTCGTCGAGGGCGAGTTTCCCGACTACCACCAGGTCATCCCGGCCAAGTCCGAGCGCATCGCGTCGATCGACGCCGCCAACTTGCTCGCCGCGCTGCGCCGCGGTCTCGGTGGTGTCGAGCGAAGCGCACGCGCGGCGTGAAGCTGCAGCTCGAGGCGCCAGCGTCTCGAGCTGACCGCCGATCAATCCCGACGTCGGCGAGGCGGCCGAAGAGCTCGACATCGAGTACGACGGCGAGCCGGTGAGTATCGGCTTCAACTCGCGCTACCTGATGGATGTGCTCGGCGTGTTGCCGACCGACAAGCGCGTCGAGATCGGCCTCAACGACGAGGTCAGCCCCGGCGTGCTGCGCGCCGCAGGCGACGCAGACTATTGTTATATCGTGATGCCGATGCGGCTCTGAGCAGCGCCTCGATCCCAGAATGGCTCCCGGACGTCGAGGCGCTCGCTTCAGCGGCCCGCTCGAAACGTCTGCGAGCATATGCAAGATATCTGATTTACCAGCACGTTAATTACGATCGATCATCGCTTTACCTATGAGCCCTGGACGTGGTACAGTTCACGCGGATTAACAAACGGCGGATTACGACGCGTGATGGCAGAACAGGAATCAGAAGGCGGTAGACGAGGAGCAATCCGGTCGGACTACGGGGCCGAGACCATCACCGTCCTGGAGGGCCTCGAGGCGGTGCGCAAAGCGGCCCGGAATGTACATCGGCGACACCGCCGAGCGCGGGCTGCACCACCTGGTCTTCGAGGTGGTCGACAACTCGATCGACGAGGCGATGGCCGGCTACTGCCACGAACATCTGCGGTCACGCTGCACATCGACGGTACGGTCACCGTCGACGATGACGGGCGCGGCATTCCGGTCGAGATCCACGCCGAAGGAAGGCATCTCCGCCGCCGAGGTGGTGCTCACCAAGCTGCACGCCGGCGGCAAGTTCGACAGCGGCGCGTACAAGGTGTCCGGCGGCTCGCACGGCGTCGGCGTCTCGGTGGTGAACGCGCTGTCGGAAACGCTCGCGGTGGAGATCAAGCGCGCCGGCAAGGTCTACGCGCAGCGCTACCACCGCGGCAAGCCCGAGGCGCCGCTGGCGGAGGTCGGCACGTCGACGCAGACCGGGACGAAGGTGACCTTCACAGCCCGATGCCGACGATTTTCGAGCGCACCGATTTCAGCTTCGACATCCTCTCGCAGCGCCTGCGCGAGCTCGCGTTCCTCAACCGCGGCGTGCGCATCGTCATCGAGGAACAGGCGACCGAGAAGCGCCACGAGTTCCTCTACAAGAGGCGGCATCGAGGAGTTCGTCCGCCATCTGAACCGCGCCAAGACGCCGATCCATGCGCACCGTGATCTCCACTCGTCGGCCAGCGCGAGCGACGTCGAGATCGAGGCGGCGCTGCAATGGAACGAAGGGGTACGCCGAGAGCATGTTCTCGTTCGCCAACAACATCGGCACGCAGGAAGGCGGCACGCATCTGACCGGCTTCAAGGGCGCGCTGACTCCGCACCCTGAACGCCTACGCGACCACCGCCGGTCTGCTGAAGAGCGGCGAGGCGCTGCAGGGCGAGGACACGCGGGAGGGCCTGACCGGCGGTGATCAGCGTCAAGCTGCCGCACCCGCAGTTCGAAGGGCAGACCAAGACCAAGCTCGGCAACAGCGACGTGCGCGGCTACGTCGAGGCGCTTGGTCAACGAGAAGCTCGGCGAGTACCTGGAGGAGCATCCGGTCGGACGCCAAGCAGATCGTGCTCAAGTCGCTCGACGCGGCGCGCGTGCGCGAGGCGACGCGCAAGGCCAAGGAGCTGGCGCGCCGCAAGGGAGCGCTCGACTCGGCGTCGCTGCCGCGGCAAGCTCGCCGACTGCCAGGAGCGCGATCCGGCGCTGTGCGAGCTCTACATCGTCGAGGGCGACTCCGCCGGCGGCTCCGGCCAAACAGGGTCGCGACCGGCGCAACCAGGCCATCCTGCCGCTGCGCGGCAAGATCCTCAACGTCGAGAAGGCGCGCTTCGACAAGATGCTCTCCTCGCAGGAGATCCGCGTGCTCATCACCGCGCTCGGCACCGGCATCGGCAAGAGCCGAGGACAAGGACGATCTCGACCGAAGCGTGCGCTACCACACCATCATCATCGATGACCGACGCCGACGTCGACGGCTCGCACATCCGCACGCTGCTTGCTGACGCTTCTTCTTACCGTCACTTCCCGAGCTCATCGAGCATGCGGCTACGTCTACATCGCCCAGCCGCCGCTGCTTCCGGGTCAAGAAGGGCAAGAGCGAGCAGTACCTGAAAGACGAAGGCGCGCTCGATGCCTATCTGCTCGAGCTCGGCACGCGGCGACACCGAGCTGCGCTCGGCCGAGCGGCGCGGTGGTCAGCGGCGAGGCGCTGCGCAAGGTGATCCGCCAGCAGATGCGCTTCGACCGCGTGCTCGACGTCGATCGCCCGGCAGCGCAAGAACCGCGACGGTCGTCGCCGCGTTGGCGCGCGAGCCGGCGCTGAACGCCGCGGCGCTGGCCGACCGCGAGACCGCTCGACGGGATCATCGAGCGCGCGCGCGCGCTGCTGATCGCCACCGCGCCCGACCTCGAGCCGCTGCACTTCGAGCTCGCCGACGACGCCGAGCATGGCGGTGCCGCCTCATCGTGCGCGTGCGACAGAACGGCAGCGCGCAGGAGACGCACATCGACAGCGGCTTCTGCGCCGGCCCGGAGTTCGCCGAGCTGCAGCGCCTGGCGACCGATCTGCGCACCGCCGGCGAGCCGCCGTTCACCATCGCCGCGGGGAGAAGCGCCACCGACCGCGCCGTCTCAGCGCCGCGGTCGCCGAGCTGCTCGGCGCAGGCGCGCAAGGGCCTCGACGTGCAGCGCTACAAGGGCCTCGGCGAGATGAATCCCGAGCAGCTCTGGGCGACGACGCATGAACCCTGAGTCGCGCACCGCTGCTGCAGGTCCGGGTCGAGGACGCGCTACGAGGCGGACGAGATCTTCTCCACGCTGATGGGCGACGAGGTCGAGCCGCGGCGGCGGTTCATCGAAGACAACGCGCTGAGCGTGAAGAACTTCGACATCTGAGGGCTCGAGAGTTCGTGGACGGCGCCGCCCGTCGGCGCGCGTAGGCGGGGAGGGTAAACAGCGGCGCTCGCGGAGTGGCGTCCCCGAGGGCCGAACGGCCGCACGAGCCATACCGCATGGACCCCAGCGGCAGCAGCAAGAGCAACCGAGTTCCGGTCGCGATCGAAGACGAGATGCGGCAGTCCTTCATGGACTACGCCATGTCCGTCATCATCTCGCGCGCCCTGCCCGACGCGCGCGACGGCCTGAAGCCGGTGCATCGCCGCGCGCTGCTACGCGATGTACGACCTCAACAACGACTGGAACCGGCCGTACAAGAAGTCGGCCCGCATCGTCGGCGACGTGATCGGCAAGTACCATCCGCACGGCGACTCGGCCGTGTACGACACGATCGTGCGCATGGTGCAGGACTTCTCGCTGCGCTACCCGCTGATCGACGGCCAGGGCAACTTCGGCTCGGTCGACGGCGATCCGGCCGCGGCGATGCGCTACACCGAGGTGCGCATGGCGCGCATCGCCAGCGAGCTGCTGGCCGACCTCGACAAGGAGACGGTCGACTTCGGCGCCGAACTACGACGACACGATGCGCGAGCCGCTCGTGCTTGCCGGCGCGCATCCCGAACCTGCTGATCAACGGCTCGTCCGGCATCGCCGTCGGCATGGCGACCAACATCCCGCCGCACAACCTCGGCGAGGTCGTCGATGCGCTGGTCGCGCTGATCGCAAACCCCGCACCTCACGATCGACGAGCCTGATGCGCTACATCCCCGGGCCCGACTTTCCCACCGCCGGCTTCCTGCACGGCCGCGCCGCGATCCGCGAGGCCTACCAGACCGGGCGCGGCGTGCTGCAGATGCGCGCCCGCACCGGAGATCGAGGACGGCGGCGAGCGCGGCAAGACGCAAGATCATCGTCGCGCGAGCTGCCCTATCAGGTGAACAAGGCGCGCCTGATCGAGCGCATCGCCGAGATGGTGAACGACAAGCGATCGAGGGCATCGCCGACCTGCGCGACGAGTCGGACCGCGACGGCATGCGCGATGGTCGATCGAGCTCAAGCGCGACGCAATCCCGGAATCGTCCAGAACCAGCTCTTCAAGCTCAGCCAGCTGCAGGACTCCTTCGGCGTCAACATGCTCGCCATCGTCGGCGGGCGTCCGAAGCTGCTCACATCTCAAGGATGCGCTGCAGGTCTTCATCGACCACCGCAAGGACGTCATCACGCGGCGCACGGTCTACGAGCTGCGCAAGGCGCAGGAGCGGCTGCACATCCTCGAGGGCCTGAAGATCGCCATCGAGCATCTCGGACGCGGTCATCGCCTCATCCGCGCCGCCGCCGACCTCCGGCCGTCGCGCGCGCCGGCCTGATCGAGCCAATTCGGCCTCAGCGAGCCGCAGGCGCAGGCGATCCTCGACATGCGCCTGCAGCGCCTGACCGAACATGGAGCGCGACAAGATCATCGAGGAGCACGCCGAGGTGCTGAAGCAGATCGCCCGCTACCAGGAGATCCTCGCCGACGAGCGCGAGGTGGCGCAAGATCATCGTCGACGAGCTGCGCGAGCTGCGCGAGCAGTACGCCGACGCGCGCCGCACCCAGATCGTCGACGACGCGACCGACCTCAGCATCGAGGACCTGATCGCCGAAGAGGACATGGTGGTCACCGTGTCCCACGAGGGCTACATCAAGCGGAATCCGGTCGCCGAGTACCGCGCCCAGCGCGCGCGGCGGGCGCGGCAAGATCGGCGCGACGACCAAGGAAGAGGACTTCATCGAGCACCTCTTCATCGCCTCGACCCACGCCTACATCCTGGTCTTCACGACCAGCGGCAAGCTCTACTGGATCAAGGTCCACGAGCTGCCGCTAGGCCGGCCGCGCGCGCGCGGCAAGGCGATCGTCAACCTGCTGAACCTGCGCAGCACCGAGAAGGTCTCGGCGTTCCTCACCGGTGCGCGAGTTCCAGCCCGGCCGCTACGTGCTCTTCGCCACCGCAGCAGGGCATGGTGAAGAAGACGGCGCTCGACGAGTACGCCAACCCGCGGCCCGTCCGGGCATCATCGCGATCAAGCTGAACGAAGGCGACGAGGTCATCGGCGTGCGGCTCACCGACGGCGACCAGCGAGGTCGATCCTGTCGACCGCCGACGGCCAGGCGATCCGCTTCCGCGAATCGCGACGTGCGCCCGATGGGCCGCAACGCCGCCGGCGTGCGCGGCATTCAGCTCGACGGCGGGCGACGAGGTCGTCGCGGTCGACGTCGGTCGACCCCGGACACCACGCTCCTGGCGGTCGCGGAGAAGGGCTACGGCAAGCGCACGGCGCTGGACGAGTATCGCCTCACCGGCCGCGGCGGCAAGGGCATCATCACCATGAACGTCACCGACAAGGTCGGCCGCGTCGTCGGCGTGCGCATGGTGCACCGACGACGACGACGTGATGCTGATCACCGACGGCGGCAAGGTCATCCGCATGCCGGTGCGCGGCATCTCGGTGATCGGCCGCAACACCCAGGGCGTGCGCCTGATCGACCTCGCCGAGGGCGAGAAGGTGGTCGGTGTCGCCTGCCTGGCGGACCGGATGGCGACGAGGGCACGACGGCAGGCGCCGTCAGAGCCCGGGCCTGACGCGTCGGCGGTCGACGAGCGCGGTTCGCGGAGAGTCGGCGCGCTCGCGCGGACGGAGCGGGCTGCCGACCTACCGCCGGCGTGGACACTCGCGGCGAGAGCGACATAGGTTCTCGCGCCCATCGCAACCGTCGGAGGAGCGCCTATGACGTGTCCCGCACTGCGGGGCTCCGTGCACGAGGGGATCGTTCGAGTGCGGGCGTGGTGCATCGCTGGCCGCTTTCGCCGCCGGCCTACTCCTGGCGCGCTCATCCTCGGCGGCGCAACTGCTGCACGATCTCATCGAAGGCGGCGCGACCGCAGCAGCCTGCCGCTCTGGAAGCTCTGGCTTGCCGGCTGGCGATGCTGCTGCTCGGCGTCATCGCCGCGTTTCTGCGCCTGCGCCGGCCGGTCTGCGAGCGCTGCGGCGCGCGCGGCTGTTCCGCACCCGCTGCCGGCGGCGAAGAGCAGCGCGATCCTGTCCGGCGAGGGGCGACGCGCCGCGCCGGGCGCTGCGCGCTCTCGGCGCCGGCGGTGCCACGGTGGCGTGCCGCGCGGCGGCCTCGGCGGCGGCGGTATTTCGCAACCGCGGCTGGCTGCCGGTGGTGAACGACTTCTTCGTCACCGAGGTCGAGAACACCGTCGCCGAACGGCGCGCGCCGAGTGGAAGGACGCCTACATCAAGCAACTACCGCCGCCTCGGGCGCACCAACGCGTATCGTGTCCGACATCTCGCTCGGCTCGGCGGCGACATTCACGCGACGCGCGATGATCGCGGCGCGCGCGCGCTCGATCGCGGCGTGAACTACTTCGACACCGCGCCCGACTACGCCGGCACCGGCTCGAGCAGATCGCTCGGCCGACGCCATGAAGGGGCGGCGCGACAAGGTCTTCCTGGCCACCAAGTTCTGCGTCTCCGACGGACATCTGCCCAACGACACGCCGGTGCCGAAGATCATCGAGGCGCGTCGAAGGCGAGCCTGCAGTCGGCTGCAGACCGACCACGTCGATCTGATCCACATCCATTCCTGCGACCGCGTCGAGCGCCTGCTGGCGCCGAACATCCACGAGGCGTTCGACCGCCTGAAAGAGCAGGGCAAGGTCGCGCTTCCTCGGCGTCAGCACCCACACGCCGAACCTCGAGGAGGTCGCGAACGCGGCGATCGACTCCGGCCGCTTCGACGTGCATGATGCTCGCCTACCACTTCGGCATGTGGCCGAACTTCGGCCACATCCTCGCAGAAGGCGAAGCAGCACGACGTCGGCATCGTTGCGATGAAGACGCTGAAGGGCGCCAAGCACACCAACCTCGCCAACTTCCGCGACGAAGCGGGGCGTACTCCGCAGGCCGCGCTTCCGCTGGGTGCTGTCGAACCCCAACGTGTCCTGCCTGGTGGTGTCGTTCTGCAAGCCGCAGCACGGTCGAGGAGTACCTGTGCCGCCTCCGGCACCAGCAGCCGACCGCGACGCGACGTGGCGCTGCTCGAACGCTACGACCAGCTCACGCGCGGCGACTACTGCCAGCCGCACTGCGGCGTCTGCCTGAGCTCGTGCCCCGAGCAGCTCGCCGATCAACGACGTCCTGCGCTACCGCATGTACTTCCGCGACTACGGCTGGGAGAAGGAAGGCATGCGGCTGTATGCCAAGCTCGACCGCAACGCGTCGCTCTGTGCGAGCTGTCCCGCGCCGTGCACCGACACCTGCCCGATCGGCGTGCCGATCAGGGAGAAGATGCTCGACGCCGACCGGACGCTGACGTTGACCGCGTAGCCGACAAGTCCCGCGACCGCGTCTTGTGCGGCCCTTGCGGCCGCAACGCGGCGCGTACGCGCCGCTCGCAAAGGCGCGTGCGGCCGCCCGGTGCCGCCGCCATCACGCCGCCGACGCCGCGCGCGGCGTGCGGGGACGAGCCCGCGACTACGCCGTGCCCGTCGACACCTCGGCTGCGTCCGGCGCCGCGTTGATGCGGTCGATCAGCATGCGCAGGCGACCGAAGTTGCGGGCGGTTGAAGCGAAAGGCATACGCGCGGCAGGTGCACGGCGCGCGGAGCTCGTCGCGCTCGACCGGAAAACGGACTGCACGAGCTGTGAACGTGCCCACCTCACATGATGTCGGCGAACTCCGCCCCAGAGCATGCCCGAGCAGCTCCGGCGGCAGCGGACGGCTGAGGCGCAGCGACGAGCAGATCCCGCACGTAGCGCGCCGAGTGGTAGACGCGGTAGAAGGCTGGCGATTTCGCGCACCGCCTCCTCGACAGTCGTCGGTGACCTTGTAGAGCGCGAGGTCCTCGGCGGAGATCAGCTTGCGCGCAGCAGGTGGTTCCTGCACGTAGCGGTGCCAGGTCGTCCAGTACGTGCCGCGCGGCTGGTCGAGCAGGACGACGCGGCAGCGGCTGGCACTTGCCGGTCTGCAGCAGCGTGAGCACCTCGAAGCCCTCGTCGTGGGTGCCGAAGCCGCCCGGGAAGAGCGCGACCGCGTGCGCTTCCTTGATGAAGAACAGCTTGCGGGTGAAGAAGTAGTTGAACATGAGCAGCTTCGATCGCCGTGAGATCGACTCGGGTTGGCCTGCTGCTCGAAGGGCAGTCGGATGTTGACGCCGAAGCTGCGCTCGCGCCCGGCGCCGCGCTGGCAGGCTCTGCATGATGCCGCCGCCGCGCCGGTGATGACCATGAAGCCCGGCGTCGCGCGATGCGTCGCGGCGAACGCCTTCGGCGGTGCGGAAGATGGCGTCGTTCTCGCAGCGTGCGTGCCGAGCCGGAAGATGCAGACCTTGCGCGCGTCGCGGTACGGGCGCGAACAGCTCGAACGCGTCGCGCATCTCCTGCAGCGCAACGCGCTGGCGACGCTTCAGAGTCGCCGATGCTGGCTCCGCCGGCTTCGATGAGCGCGTTGACGGTAGCGTCAGGATCTGTTCGATCAAGCGCTGGTGAGCGCGCCGGCGCGACGCTTGGCTTCCCGGGCGAGGCGGGCGGAGGCGCATCGATGCCCGTTGATGCGGGATCATGCTAGCGCGCGGTGGCGCACTGGCCGGCCGATTACCGCCGCGCCTCAGCCGAGCAGCGGCTGACCTCCTCCCGCACCGTGTCGCCGGCGGCGAACAGGTCATGCGTGGCAGACGTAGACTCGTCGGCTTGCCGCCGATCTGCTCCCTTGCCTCGAGCAGCGGCGGCCGGGCGACGGGATCGCGCGGGTCGACGCACCATGAGAGTGCGGTTCGGGCATGTAGCTGGCGCGGATGCGCTGCCAGCAAGCGCCGCGGTCTCGGGCGTCGCCGGGTCGCCGACCACGACGATCTCGCGCGGGCCGCGCGGTGAAATCGAGCCGCGGCAGAGCATGGTTGGCGAAGCCGAACGGCTTGCGGCGCCATCGGCTCGCCGAAGAGAGCGCAGCACGGTCTCGGCGCGCTCCTGGTAGCGCCGCATTGCCGGTGTAGTGGTAGAGGCGCAGCAGGGTTGCAGGCGCGACCGAGTTGCCCGACGGGATCGAGCCGTCGAACGACGGCTTGCTGCGCACGATCAGCGCCTCGTGGTCGTCGCTGGTGAAGAAGAAGCCGCCGTCGCGTCGTCCCAGAAGTGCGTCGAGCGATGACGTCCATCAAGCGCACCGCGCGCATCGAGGTAGCGCCGCGTCCTGCGATCGCCTCGAAGACGTCGAGCAGCGCGGCGGCGAAGAAGGCGTAGTCGTCGAGATAGCCGTTCAGCTTGGCGACGCCGTCCTTCCAGGTGCTGAGCAGCGCGGTCGCCGCGCTGCAGCTCGCGCTCGATGAAGGCGACGCGCATCGAGGGCGACGCGCGCGGTAGCGCGTCGTCGTCGAACACCTCGGCGGCCTTGGCGAAGGCGCTGATCATCAGGCCGTTCCAGGCGGTGAGGATCTTTGTCGTCGAGCCCGGGTCGGATGCGCTGCTCGCGGGCGGCGAACAGCGTGGCGCGCGCCTCGGCGAGGCTGGCGCGCGACCGTCGTCGACGTCGCGGCGGAAGAGCTTGGCGAGCTGCTCGAGCTCGAGCGTGACGTGCAGGATGTTGCTGTGCCTCGAAGTTGCCGCCGTCGGTGACGTCCCAGTAGCGGCAGGCGAGCTCGCCGACGTCATCGCCGAGCAGCTGCGTTCGACCTCGGCGCTCGTCCCAGACGAAGAACTTCCCTTCCTCGCCCTCGCTGTCGGCGTCCTGGGTCGAGTAGAAGCCGCCGTCGGGATCGCGCATCTCGCGCAGCGACGTAGTCGAGCGTCTCGCGCGCGATGTCGGCGAAGAGCGCGTCGCCGCGTCACCTGATAGGCCGCGAGATACAGCGGCACGAGCTGGGCGTTGTCGTAGAGCATCTTCTCGAAGTGCGGCACCAGCCAGCGCTCGTCGACGGAGTAGCGATGGAAGCCGCCGCCGAGCTGATCGTAGATGCCGCCCGCGCCATGCGGCGCAGCGGTGAAGAGCGCCATCTCGGTGAAGCGGCGCCGCCCGCGCTGCCGCAGGCGCGCAGGAAGAGACTCGAAGCACCGCCGGTGTTGGGAAACTTCGGCGCCTGGCCGATGCCGCCGTACTGCGGCGTCGTAGGCGCGCGCCAGCTGCGCGGCGCGCGTCGAGCGACGGCTTCGGCGCCGGGCAGGCCGCGGCGCGGCTGCGGCGACTCGAGCTGCTGCCAGGCCGCTCCATGAGCTGCTCGACGGTGCGCTGCACGTCGTCCGGCTTTGTCCCGGTAGGCCTGCGCGACGCGCGAGCAGCACGCGCGGAAAGCCCGGCATGCCGTGCCGATCCTCGGGCGGGAAGTAGGTGCCGCCGTAGAAGGGCTTGCCGTCGGGGGTCAGGAACACGGTCATCGGCCAGCCGCCGCGGCCGGTGAGCATCTGCACGGCGTTCATGTAGATGTGGTCGATGTCGGGCCGCTCCTCGCGGTCGACCTTGATGCTGACGAAGTGCTCGTTCATCAGGCCGCGCGATGGCCGGGTTCTCGAACGACTCGCGCTCCATGACGTGGCACCAGTGGCAGGCGGAGTAGCCGATCGCTGAGCAGGATCGGCTTGTCCTCGCGCCGCGCGCGCTCGAGCGCCTCGGCTCCCCACGGGTACCAGTCGACCGGATTGTGCGCGTGCTGGCGTAGGTAGGGCCTCGACTCCGTCAATGAGCCGATTGGTGTGCTCGACATCGCGTGGCTCCCTCGTCCTCCGGGCGCAGGCTCGGCTCCACGATCTATGCTGGAAAGCTCGCCGGGTCAATACGACTGCAAATCCAGGAGGTCGGACAGGCGGTCGGTGGTGCAAGGCGGCCCCGACGCCGCGCCTTTGCTCACCCGACCGTGCGCTGACCGCCGAGTGTGGTTCTCCGGGGCGTCTGGAGCTATGCGCAGATCGGCGGAGAGGGATAGGGAGCAGTGCTCATCTGTGTTGTGATGAGGGTCGATGGCGAGCCGACTGGATCAGACGCGATGGGGCGATCCGCCGTGGGTAGTTGAGCAATACGTAACCGGAACGAAGCATACC